>Ga0209281_1000059_pt1 | contig 295913 bp, 257 predicted proteins | sample MedtruBG_FD_187514 | JGI IMG/M metagenome (GOLD analysis project Ga0209281, IMG submission 187514) | Root nodule microbial communities of legume samples collected from California, USA - Medicago truncatula BG (SPAdes) (version 2) | ecosystem: Host-associated > Plants > Roots > Nodule | place...
AGCGTAAGCTAGTAAGACCCCTTGAAGACTACAAGGTTGATAGGTCAGAGGTGTAAGTATGGTAACATATTTAGCTGACTGATACTAATAGGTCGAGGGCTTGACCAATTATATAATCAAGTTGTAATATACATTTAAATTATATGCAATTTTGAAAGAACATAGTTTTTTCAAAGTATAACTAAATTAATCTCGTGATGATGGCATAGAGGTAACACTCCTTTCCATTCCGAACAGGACAGTTAAGGTCTATTACGCTGATGGTACTGCATGGGCGACTATGTGGGAGAGTAAGAAGTTGCGAGGTAAGATGGCTCGATAGCTCAGTCGGTAGAGCAGAGGACTGAAAATCCTCGTGTCACTGGTTCGATTCCAGTTCGAGCCACCATAATGGCGCTATAGCCAAGTGGTAAGGCAGAGGTCTGCAAAACCTTTATCCCCAGTTCAAATCTGGGTGGCGCCTCCAAAGAAAGCTTGAAATTTTTATTTCAAGCTTTTTTTATTTCAAAAAGTATAATAAAATTTTTATAGTAATAAAACATATTTCTTACTATAAAATGCACTAAAGCTTTATGCTAATATTAAAAAGTTTTTTAATATTAGTATGTCTAAGTGAAATTTAGCTATATCTCTATGTATAAGTAATTAAGCATATGTAGTTTATTTATTGGAACATAGATATTATAATTATTATAAACTATATTTAGTTGAAAGATCTATAAGTATAACTATTAAGACAAAAAAAGGATATGTTATTTAAACATATCCTTTTTATATAATATAAAAGCAACAATAGAACATATTACTAATGTTAAAATCATGACTATTGAAAATCCATTCGGATTATCTGGAGAGATTGGTAGTTGTATGTTCATACCAAATATTCCACCGATAATAGTTGGTATTGCCATAAGTATTGTAACTGAAGCAAGAACCTTCATTACTATATTTAGATTATTAGATATTACGGAGGCAAAGAAATCCATTGTACTTGCTAATATATTGCTATAAATTTCAGTCATTTCAATAGCTTGCTTATTTTCTATAATAACATCTTCTAAAACATCTTTATCTTCTTCATATTTTTGCATTAATTCTAATTTCAACATTTTTTCTAATGTAATTTCATTAGCTTTTAATGATGTAGAAAAATAAACGAGAGATTTCTCTAAAGAATGTAATTGAATAAGTTCTCTATTTTTCATTGATTTATGTAATCGCTTCTCAATCATCAAACTCTTTTTATCAATTTGTCTTAGATATAATAAGTAATAAGTTGATATTCTGTTTAAGATTTGTAATGTAAATCTTGATTTTTTAAAGGTATAAAATGATTTAATTTTATGATTAATAAAGTCTGTAAGTACTTTACTATTTTTTAAACAGACAGTTATTAGCTGTTTATCAGTATGTATTATTGCTAATGGGTATGTATCATAAGTTAATGAATTATCCTCCATTTCTGTAAAAGGAATATCGACTATTATCAATAATGAATCATCTTCAATATCAATACGTGAAGTTTCTTCATCATCTAGAGCTGCTTTCAAAAACTCAGGATCTACTCCTGTTTTTTTTGATATTAATATTAGCTCTTCATCAGATGGTGCAACTATATTTATCCAAGCACCATTTTCTATTGTATCAAGTGATTTTAGCGTAGGATTAAATTCACCTTCACTTTTATAAATTTGAATCAATTTACAACACCTCCTAAGCAGTTCAACTAATATTATACTATTATAAGGAGGTTTGTAAATATAAAGTGGGTTAAAGATTATTTAATAAGTATCAAATTTGATTTTTTGTATTATTAAAAAATTCGGTTTTAACTTCATTGAGAAGAGTTTTATTTTTTATTAAATCTATACCAGTTAAGGCCAAGGATGCAGCTACAATATGACATTGTTTGAAAGCAAATGAAGAGACAGTTGCTTTTGCAAAATCTAAAGTCCCATACTTAATAACATTGTCATCTGTTATAGAGATGTAAGGATGTATACAAGGCACTTTATGGCTCACATCACCAATGCTTAATCCAGCATAGACATCTTTGGGAGGATTGATATTAATTATTCCATTTTCTTTAAGATTATGGCTAAATAGTCTATTTAGAGTACGATTTGTAATTAACTCTCTATTGGGAGATTCATATAAGAAAAATGTATTAGGGATATCTATTAATTTAGATGCATAATTTGCAATTTTTCTTATTTTATCATAAGCATAGTTAGCTGTTTTCGTATCTGACGCACGAATACAAAATTTAATTTCAGAATTAGATGGAAGTAGTAGTGTAGTATAACCTCCATTTGAGATAATTGAATTTATTTCTAAGTTATCTGGGAAACCTTTTTTTATAGAATTCAAAATGTTAAGTGTTAATAAAACCCCATCTAAAGAACTGTAGGAATTTTTATTTAAAAAGGTTAATTTATTTTCACCTTCAAATTTAAGGCCAAGAGGAATAATTGATGAGGATGAACCACTTTCGCAGGTAGATATATCAGGATGAGCTAACATGACAACATCTATATCATCAAAAACACCTTGCTTAACCATAGTACCTTTAGTTCCGCCCAAATATTCACCAGGAGATCCAATTAATATTACAGAACCACCTATTTTATCTATAACATTACCTAAGGCTAGTGCTGCAGCTACAGATATAGTAGAAACTAGGTTATGTCCTGTAATATGACCTTCATCTTTTATAGCATCATATTCACAAAGGTAACAAATTTTTGGATGACCACTTCCTTTTGTAGCTATGAATGCATTTTCAATATCTAAAAAATTTGTGCTAATTTCAAAGTCATATTTACGCAATAGGTTGCAAATGTATTTAGAAGCTTTAAACTCATGGTAACTTATTTCTGGATTATCATGTAAGTAAGTACATAAGTTTTTTATATCATCATTGCAGCTGGATAAGAATGAAATTATATTTTCTCTCATAAATTTAATTTATTACTTAAAACTAATAAAATAAATTCCTACATTAATATAGAGTATTTATTTTATTATGTTTTATAGTAAAGCCTCCTTTCTCTTTTTGCTTTATTAGTTGGTAAATTAGTTTTATTGTTCATATTCAATAAGAAATACTTATACTTTATTATTATTGCCAACAATCTTAAAAATATCTATTCAATAGATGAGAGTTAGATTTATAAATTTGTATTAGAAATAAATAAAGGGGCAATAATTAGATAAGAAACATAAATAGATAGAATGAAATGGTTATTAAAATAAATATGTCATACAGGTAATAATTAATATGAAACAAAACCATTATTAGTGTTATTTGGAATTAGATAAATTATCTAATCAAAAGTTGAAGGGGGAATATAGATGGAAAAATTAAATAAATTATGTGTTATGTGTGGAGCAATTGATTATGATGGTATAATATTGAATGGGGAAACAATTTGCAAGGCATGTGAAGAAAAAATTATAAATACAAAAGTAGTTGATTCTAATTATGATATTTATAAGGATAAAATTAAAATAGTTTTATTTAATCAACATGCCATAGAGTAGATTATTTATATTAAACATTCTTAAGTGTGAGGTATTTGTATGAAAAAAGGTTTATTTATAGTTTTTGAAGGTGGAGAAGGTACAGGGAAAACAACTGCAATCGATTCAATATATAATTGGATTATAGAAAATGATTTTAAATGTATAAAGACTAGGGAACCAGGAGGAATTAAGATATCAGAACAAATAAGACAAGTTGTCTTAAATACAGAAAATAAGGCTATGGATCCTAGAACAGAAGCACTTCTTTATGCAGCAGCCAGAAGACAGCATCTTGTAGAAAAGGTTATACCAGCTTTAGAAGATGGTACAATAGTTCTTTGTGATAGATTTATAGACTCATCTTTAGCATATCAAGGGTATGCAAGAAATCTAGGTATTGAAGAAGTTATGAGTATTAATAAATTTGCAATTGAAGAATATATGCCTGATTTATCAATATTATTTGATCTTGATCCTAAAATAGGATTAGAAAGAATTAATAATAATAAAGACAGAGAAATAAATAGATTGGATTTAGAAAAATTAGATTTTCATGAAAAGGTTAGAGCTGGATATAATATTGTTTATGAAAATAATAAGGACAGAATTATAAAAATAGATGCTGAGCAATCAAAAGAAAATGTAATTAATCAAATAAAAAATATATTGAAACTTAAAATATTGACAAATGCAAACTAAATTATAAAAAAGCCTTCTATTTGTGGTAAAATAGTAGATATTGAATTATATTATTTTAATGCTTAATGTAAGAAGTTAAAGCATTATTAAATAAGATAATAAATATTTGATTATACTATTAAAAGGGTGGTAATTATAATGAAGTTAATAATTGCAATTGTTCAAGATGAGGATTCAACAGATGTTATAGAAGCTTTAACAGAAGAGAACTATAGAGTAACAAAATTAGCAACTACAGGAGGATTTCTTAAATCTGGAAATACTACTTTAATGGTAGGTATTGAAGAAGAAAAAGTCCAATCTGTTATTAACGTTGTTAAAGAAATATGTAAAAAGAGAAAAGAAATATTAGTTACACCAACTACTTTAGGTGGTAGTGAAGGTGGATATATGCAACAATATCCTGTGCAAATTAGTGTAGGTGGTGCTACTATATTTGTACTTGATGTAGATCAATTTATTAAAATATAATACAGAGGAGCTGTAAGCATTGAGAAAAGTAGTCGGACATAAGAATATTATTGATAGTATAAATAATAGAAAATTAAATGATTCATTTTCTCATGCAAATTTAATAGTTGGAAATGACGGAATTGGAAAGAGTGTAATAGCTAAATATATGTCAGCTCAAATTATAGATAAAAGAGATGATATTGAAAATGTTGATATTATAAAATATTACCCTTCATCAAGTGCTTTTGGTGTTGATGATGTTAGAAATGTCATAAATGAAGTTAGTAAAAAGCCTTATGAAGGTGATAGAAAAGTACTGATATTATATAAGTGCGATAAATTAACAGTTCAGGCGCAAAATGCATTACTAAAAACTATTGAAGAACCACCTAAGGGTGTATATTTAGTATTATTAAGTGATTCTCTAGAAATGATTTTAGATACTATACAATCTAGATGTCAAATATATAAATTAACTCCATTAAATAAAGAGGATATATTAACTTATATTGAAGAAAAATATCCAAACTTACCAGCTGAGGATAAAAAATCTGCATTAGCATACAGTGCAGGAGTGCCTGGAAAGGTAGATAGGTTCATAAGTGATGAAAAATTAAAAAGATTAAGAGATATATGTATAGAGTTATTTGAAGATATTTTAAAAAGAGAACAAGGACTCGTATTAAAATATGAAGAATTATTTAAGAATTCAAAAGATGATAAACTTGAATTATTAGATATACTTCTATCATATATAAGAGATATTATGCTATTTAAAGAACTTAATGATAGTGAACTCATTGTTAATTTTGATAAAGTAGAGAAAATAAAAAACATATCAATAGGAATATCTTATAAAAAGTTAAATAGTATGTTAGAATACATAACAGAAGCTAGAATAAATTTTAGTAGTAATACAAACTATTCAATGACCATAGGTGTATTACTTATGGGATTTGCGGAGGTATAATTAATGATAAAAGTTATAGGAGTAAGATTCAAAAAGGCAGGAAAAATATATTATTTTAGTCCATCAGAATTAAATATAAAAAAAGGTGATTACGTAATAGTAGAAACAGCTAGAGGAATAGAATTTGGTGAATGTGTTATAGACATTAAACAAATACAAGAAGAAGATATAGTATCACCTTTAAAAAATGTTATTAGAATTGCTGATGAAAAGGATATTAATAAACATAAAGAAAATAAAGAAAAAGAAAAAGAAGCATTGGATATATGCTTACAAAAAATAGAAGAACATAAATTAGATATGAAATTAATAGATGTAGAGTATACATTTGATAATCATAAAGTCATATTTTATTTTACAGCAGATGGTAGAGTTGACTTTAGAGAATTAGTTAAGGATTTAGCTACTATATTTAAGACTAGAATAGAATTAAGACAAATAGGGGTCCGTGATGAAGCTAAAATGATTGGCGGGCTTGGACCATGTGGAAGATCTATGTGTTGTTCTACTTTTCTAGGTGATTTTGCATCAGTATCTATAAAGATGGCAAAGGAACAAAATCTTTCATTAAACCCAACAAAAATATCAGGAATATGTGGAAGATTAATGTGTTGTTTAAATTATGAACAAAATACATACGAAGATATAAGAAAGAGATTGCCTAAGGTTGGATCTGTTGTTAAAACAGAATTAGGAAATGGGGACGTTATAGGTAATTCAATAGTTAAAGAACTTGTTAAAGTTAAGATTAAAAGAGGAAATGAAGATATTATTGAAGAATTTAAGATAACAGATATAGAATTGGTTTCTGGAAAGTATGAAGATACAATTGATGAAAATAATATTAAATTAATTGTTGAATCAGAGGAAGATAAAAAATTGATAAAAGATCTTATTAATGAGAAATAGGAGGAGTTTCTATGAAGTCTATTATTAAGATTTGTAATATGGAATCTCATAGAGATAGTAGTTTAATTCAAGAAACTGTCGCTAATAATTCAGGTGTAATAGCTAGTGAAATATCATTGGTAAAAAAAGAAGTTGTAATAATATATAATGAAGCCTTTTTGAGTATTCAAGAAATTATTGATTCAATAGAAGACTTAGGATATGTAGTTATTGAGTCTAAATTATAAAATTATTGTAAAAAAATAGTCATAGATATCATAAAACACTTTTAAAAGATGAGAATACATGTTAAAATGTAATTGGTTAATTACCGCAATTTATTAGGAGGTGTTCTAAGATGGCATTTGTTATTAATGATTCATGTGTTAGCTGTGGAGCATGCGCTGGAGAATGTCCAGTTAGTGCTATAACTCAAGGAGATACTCTATACGTTATCGATGCAGATACTTGTATTGATTGTGGAAACTGTGCTAATGTTTGCCCAGTAGGAGCTCCAAACCAAGAATAATAAAAAGGGGATCGTCTTTAAGGCGATCTTTTTTATTATTTATAGGAAAGTATAAAATTTTTAAAGATTGATTAAATTAAGTTTTAGAATTTTAGTTATGCAAATTTAGAAGATGAAAAGTGGTGAATTTACTCCAATGGAGTACAGTCAACCACTTTTATTATTTTACAGAGAATATGATAAGTGGAGTAATGATAATTATGGCAAGCAAAACACTTTTCAAGTATTAAAAGATTATTTAGTGATATAATTCTATATTTAAAAGATTGGGAAAGCTTCAGAAAATTATTTCTGAAGCTTATTTGGTTGAGGAGTATGGTGATTTGTATTTAAATAATATATTTAAGTATATGGAGGTGTTAATATTATACACTCAGATTCATATCTAAAGGTCAAGTCTGAAGTGTTTAATATATTTGAATTAATTTTCCGAATATGTTTCATAGATATAATAAAATTTTTAGGATCATCTAAACATAGTGAAGTACTATTAGTCTTATAGTGCATAGGAATTATATATTTAGGACATATAAGCTTACAAAGTTTTGTAGCATCAAATCCATTTAATGTGAAGTTTCCTCCAATTGGTATAAGTAAAATATCAATATTTCTAAGTTTTTCTAGCACTGAAGAAGATGGAATATGTCCTAAGTTTCCTAGATGACACAACGAATATTTGTTGTCTTTGAAAATATAAATAATGTTTGGGCCTCTCTTAAAACCATTATATTTATCTTGAAATGAATTGAGTCCTTCTATTTCTAAAGAATCCATATAAACAATCCCTGCTTCATTAAGTACTTTAGCTCTAGGATTGAGACTATTTAAATATAAATTATTATAATAGCTGCTACTAGTAGTTATTAAATCGCATTTTGGAAAGTTGTTCTCATATCCATGGGTATTATCAAATGGATCAATTAGAATTCTCTTACCAATTGATGTCTTTATAAGAAAGCAAGAATATCCATACCAAATTATTTGCATAAAAAAGCCTCCGTGAATTAGAATTATTTCTAGTTTTATATTATTAACATATAAAACTAGAAATAATCATAAATTTATATTGATAGATATGTTTTCAAAAAATAATATATATTAAAATAAATGACAGCAGTTTGATTTTAGGTAAGAATTAAAATTGCAATATAGATACTTTAAAAAATAAAAAGATTATAGTATAATGATGTAAAGTCAAAGTAAGTCAAAAACAGATATTTTAAATTTAAGTTTAAGTAGGTGATGTTGTGGCAAGACTTTCAGATATAATAGAGGCTTTTATAAAGCAATTGTTTAATGAAAACAGGGATAATGTGATTTTTATACAAAGAAATGAATTGGCAGATCAATTTAGATGTGCACCATCTCAAATAAATTATGTATTAACAACTAGATTTACTTATGAAAGAGGATACTTAATTGAAAGTAAAAGAGGTGGTGGAGGTCATATAGCTATTAAGCAGTTAGAGTATGATAATTCCAATAAAAGAGAAAAATTAATAAGTGAGAGTATAGGAGAGGCAATGACATACCATAATGCTAATGCCTTATTAAATCATTTATTAGAGTCTGGAGTTATTCAAGATAGAGAATGTGAAATAATGAAAATAGCAGTAAATGATAGGAGTTTAACTTCAGCAGAGAATAAAAATAGAGTAAGAGCTGATATTTTAAAAGCGATGATGATGATAATTTTATCTTAAAGGTGGGGATATATATGTTATGTGAAAAATGCAAGAAAAATGAGGCGAAGGTAAATTTAATTACAGTAATAAATGGACAAAAACATGAAATTTGGTTGTGTGACAATTGTGTAAAAGATATATCTAACATTCCATTTTTTAGTTCAATTAGTCAAAATGGAAATATTTCGTTTCAAGGGATGCTTACGGAGATATTATCAAGTGCAGGTAATAAAGCGAATATAGATAATAATCAAGTAAATGAAATTGTTTGTACGAATTGTGGATTAACTTACGACGAGTTTAAAAAATCAGGAAAATTAGGTTGTGCTGATTGCTATGTAGCATTTAAAATTGTGCTTGAGCCAAGAATAAAAAGTTTGCAAGTTGGTATAAAGCATATAGGCAAAATACCAAGCATGAAAGGTGAAGAAATAGTTAGAAGAAAAAAACTTAAGGATTTAAAGGCAGAAATGCAAAAATTAATTGTAACAGAAGAGTATGAAAAAGCAGCTTTTGTAAGGGATGAAATTAAAGAACTAGAACTTTATATATTAGAAAGCAATATAAATAAAGAACCAGTGTATGTAAAGGAGGAAAATTGTGATGGACAATTTGACTCATAATAATAGAAAAAAAGGTTTAGTATTAAGGAGTAAGATATTACTGGCTAGAAATTTTAGCGAGTTACCTTTTCCTAATAAATTAAATTATATAAAGGGTAGGGATAATGGTAAAAAAATATATAATGTGCTTAAAAGTAAATTAATTAATGAAGAATTTACATTATATGAAAATTGGAATATAAAAGAAGAATTTGGTAAACAATATTTAGAAAGAGATTTAATTACTGAAGAACTTATGAAAAATTCTGATAAGAGTTCATTTATTTTAAATAAAGAAGAGAATGTTAGTATTATGATAAATGAAAAAGATCATGTTAATCTTCAATGCATAAGTGATGGGTTAAATTTAGAAGAAGCATTTAAAAATGCAATAAATATTGATGATAAAATAGAGCAAAATTTTGATTATGCATTTGATGAAACATTAGGATATCTAACAGCATCTCCAGAAAATATTGGCACAGGAATGAAAGCAACAGTAATATTGCATTTACCTGCACTTACAATGAGTGAAGAAATTAAGAATATTTCAAAAAATCTTGGAAAATTAGGATTTAATATAAAAGGTTTATACTTAGATAATAACAAGGTATATGGAAATTTGTATAAAATAGCTAATAAGGTATCTTTAGGATTAGCAGAAGAAGATATTATAACTAAATTAAAAGAAGAAGTATTAAATATAATAAAACAAGAAAGTAAATTTAGAGAAATATTACTTAGTAAGTGTAAATATGAATTAGAGGATAAAGTATATAGGTCATATGGAATACTTAAGAGCGCAGTTCTTTTAGACTATAAGGAAACTATTGAATTAATATCTAATGTTAGATTAGGAGCAGAACTCTCATTTATAGATATTGATGAAAATGAATTAGATAAACTGCTTATGCTTATAAGTGACGCATCTCTTCAAAATTATTTAGGAAGATATTTAGATGCTAAGGAAATTAAGTATGAAAGAGCAAGATTAGTAAACAGAATATTAAATTAAGGAGATTGGAGGTTTTAAATCAATGGAATATAATAAATTAACAGAAAGGGCGCAGGTAGTAATTTTAGAGGCTGAAAATGAGTCGGAAAAGTTTAAACATGGATATGTTGGAACAGAACATGTATTGCTTGGTATTTTAAAAGAAGATGGATACTCAGCTAAATTATTAAAAAAACATGGTGCTGATAGTGAAAATATCAAGGCAATGATACAAAGATATTTGGGATATGGTGATATCAAGAAGTCAGATGATAATATTTTATTAACACCTAGAACCAAAAGAGTTGTTGATGAGAGTTTTGCTACAGCAAAAAAGCTGAACCATAGGTATGTTAGCCCAGAGCATATTTTATTAGCATTACTTAATCAAGAAGAAGGAATGGCTTATACTATTCTAAAGAGTTTAAATGTTAATTTTACTATTATAAGTGAGGAATTGCTTGTATTCTTATCAGGAACTTATGAAGATAAGGTTGGTGATAGTAAAACAATGGAGAATGGTAAAAGAAAGAGTACTCCTATGTTAGATAAGTATGGCAGAGATTTAACTGCTTTATCCAAGGAGCAAGGTCTAGATCCTGTTATAGGAAGAGACATAGAAACACAAAGATTATTAGAAATTCTTTGTAGAAGAATCAAAAATAATCCGTGTTTAATTGGTGAACCAGGAGTTGGTAAAACAGCAGTTGTTGAAGGATTAGCTCAAAGGATCGTTCAAGGTAATATTCCAGAGATTCTTAAAAATAAAAGAGTTATTTCGTTAGATTTAACATCTATGATTGCAGGAGCAAAATATAGAGGTGAATTTGAAGAAAGATTAAAAAAGACTATGGAAGAGATTTTTAAGGATAAAGATATTATTATTTTCATAGATGAAATTCATACTATAATTGGTGCAGGAGGAGCAGAGGGTGCTATTGATGCCTCAAATATATTAAAACCAGCTTTAGCTAGGGGAGAAATTCAATGTATTGGAGCAACAACTATTGATGAATATAGAAAATATATTGAAAAAGATTCAGCTTTAGAAAGAAGATTTCAACCGATAACTGTAGGTGAGCCTTCAAAAGAGGAAACTTTAGAAATTTTAAAAGGTTTAAGAGATAAATATGAAGCACATCACAGGGTTGAGATTACAGATCAGGCATTACAAGCAGCTGTAAATTTATCAGATAGATATATAACAGATAGATTCATGCCTGATAAAGCTATTGATTTAATAGATGAAGGTTCAGCTAAAGTAAGAATCCAAAACTTAACACCACCACCAGACTTGAAAGAATTAGAAGAAAAAATTCAAGATATAGATAAGGAAAAAGAAGAAGCTATAAGAGTTCAAGATTTTGAAAGAGCTGCTAATTTGAGAGATAATCAAAGAGAATTAAAAGAACAATTAAATAGTATGAAAGAAAATTGGGATATGCAAAATTCTATTAAAACATTAATTGTAGATGCAGAGAATATTGCAAGTGTAGTTTCTTCGTGGACCAAAATCCCAGTACAGAAGTTAAATGAATTAGAGAGTGAAAGATTACTTAATTTAGAAGATATATTGCATAAGAGAGTTGTTGGTCAAAATGAAGCTGTAAAGTCTATTGCAAGAGCTGTAAGAAGAGCAAGAGTTGGAATTAAAGACCCTAATAGACCAATTGGAAGTTTCATATTTTTAGGACCAACAGGAGTTGGAAAGACAGAACTTTCAAAAGCACTTGCAGAAGCTATGTTTGGAGATGAAAACAGTATTATAAGAGTTGATATGTCAGAATATATGGAAAGTCATTCTGTATCTAAATTAATAGGATCTCCACCAGGATACGTAGGACACGATGATGGTGGACAGCTTACAGAAGCAGTTAGAAGAAAACCATATTCAATAGTTCTTTTAGATGAGATTGAAAAAGCTCATACTGATATATTTAATATTTTACTTCAAATAATGGAAGATGGAAGACTTACAGATGGTAAGGGAAAAGTTGTTAATTTTAAAAATACAATAATAATAATGACTTCTAATGTTGGAGCTCATCAAATTAAAAAGCAAAAGAGCATAGGATTTAATAGTAACAATTCTAATAATGAAACTGAATATGAAAAAATGAAGGAAAGTATATTAGAAGAATTAAAGCAAAAATTTAAACCTGAATTTTTAAATAGAATAGATGATACAATAGTATTCCATAAGTTAAGCGATGAAGATTTGGATAAAATTATAGATTTAATGCTGGCATCTATAAGAAAAAGACTTGAAGGCAGAGAGATATATCTAAATTTTGAAGAAGACAGTAAAAAGTTCTTGTTAAGCAAGGGTATAGATCTTGATTATGGTGCAAGACCTTTAAGAAGACTTATTATAAAAGAAGTTGAAGATAGACTAAGTGAAGAAATCTTACAAGGAAATATACGCCTTGGAGATAAGGTAAAAGTTAGTGAGTTAGAAAACAAACTTGTCTTCAGCAAATTAGTGGAAGAATAATTTAAACAATAATAAAAAAGTAATTTGACGGTCATGAACTGCTTCAAGAATACAAATAAGATATGTGATTGAAGCAGTTTATTTTATTAAATGGATTAGAAGAGATTACTATTTGGGTATAATTGCTATCCAAAAGAGATTTTATATTATTAAAACTATAGTTAAAGTGGGAGGCGAAACAGAATGAGTAAAGAAAGAAAAGAATTAGATTTGATGATAATTGGCGGAGGACCAGCAGGTCTTACAGCTGCAATGTATGCTGGAAGATCGAAATTAAACACCTTGTTATTAGAAAATGGGATACTGGGAGGACAAGTCAGGAATAGTTATACTATAGAAAACTATCCAGGATTTAAACAAATTGATGGCGGCAAATTAGCAGATATATTCCAAGCGCAGGCAGAAGCACTTGGAGCTAAAATTGATGAATTTGATTCTATTGAAAATATAGATATTTCAGATGATAAAAAAATAGTAGAGACTGAATCATATATATATGAGCCTAAAGTTATAATATTTGCAACAGGAGCATCACCTAAAAAGATACCTATTCCACAAGAAAGTCAGTTTGCAGGGAAAGGAATTCACTATTGTGCAATTTGTGATGGAGCAATGTATCAAGGTAAGAAGTTAGCAGTTGTAGGTGGGGGAAATTCAGCATTAGAAGAATCTATATTTCTAGCTAGATTTGCTGAAAAAGTTTATTTAATAAGGCGTTATGATTATTTTAAGGGTGAACAAGCGTTAATAGATGAAGTTTTCAATCATCCTAAAATAGAAGTATTACTTAATGAAGATTTAGTAGAGGCTAAAGGAAATGAATTTTTAGAAGCAATTACTATTAGGAATACAAAAACTGGAGAATTAAGCAATTTAGAGGTAAATGCAGTTTTTGGATGTATAGGCAATGAACCAAGAACAGAAGTAGTAAAAGAATATTTAAAATTAAACGAGCAAGGTTATATAATAACAGACGAAGACATGCAAACAAATATTAATGGTGTGTATGCTGCCGGTGATGTTAGGGAAAAGAAATATAGACAAATCACAACAGCTGTTGCAGATGGAACGATAGCACTTTTAAATGCAGAAAAATATATACTAAAAAAATAAGAAGTTAATACAAAGTGAAGAAATTTTTAATAATAGTAGTATAATTTATGAAAATAATAAAGAGTGATTAATAGACTGCTGGTTTTTCATAGTTTTAAAAGTTATATTTCTTAAAAATTCAATATATCCAAAGGGAATTGAAAATTACTTAAATAGATGTAGTATTTTAAAAGTCTATAGAAAATCTACAGGCTTAACTTTATTATAACTTCCTAAAATAATAAAAGAGGCGAATGATCGCCTCTTAATTATTTACCTAAAGCTTTTAAAATAGCAGGTTTATCAAACCCTATAATAATATTATTGTTAATGTCTAATACAGGAACACCCATTTGATTAGACTTTTTAACCATTTCTTCTCTAGCTACCATATCATCTTGTACGTTTAATTCTTCAAAATCGATATTTTCTGATTTTAGGTAATTTTTTACTTTAACACACCAAGGACAAGTATTAGTAGTGTATACTTTTATCATAAATACGCCTCCTTAATTAATAACAATTATTTTATAATTAATATTATAGTATAGTTTCTATAAGCTATCAATATAGTATGAGAAATAATCAATAGTTTTATTAATTTAATTAAAATTGAGAAAATAAAAGTTTTGTGGAGTTGTCTGATATAATAATATTGAACTTATTTAAAGAGTTTATAGAAAACATATTTTATAGATTTATCTTATTAGATAATAAAAGTAATATCTATTAAAAGGTAGAAGGAGATATTTATGAAAAAGAAAACATTATATAGATGTTCAAGCTGTGGCTTTGAAAGTATAAAGTGGCTTGGCAAATGCCCAACTTGTAATAGTTGGAATACATTGGAGGAAACTGTTGTTGAATCAAAGAGTATGGAAACAAAAGTGCGACAAGCATCTAAAAAGCCAATAAAAAAACTTTCAGAAGTGGTTTCTAATAAGAGTGATAGAATTATTACAGGAATAAATGAATTTGATAGAGTAATGGGTGGGGGAATTGTAAAAGATTCAATTTCAATAATAACTGCTAGACCTGGTGCAGGGAAGTCAACTTTACTACTTCAAATTTCAGATGCTATCGCTCAAAAAGGATATAAAGTAATTTATGCATCAGGAGAAGAAAGTGATAGCCAAATAAAAAATAGAGCAGATAGAATTCTTGACAAGATTCATGAAGATATATGGGTATTACAAGAAACAAGTCTTGATAATGTATTAGATGCAGTTGAAGAAATAAATCCTGATATGCTAATTGTAGATAGTATACAAACATTTACTATGGAATCATCGTTACCAGCAAGGGCAGGTTCTCCGACACAAACTATGGAATGTGCTAATGCATTACTTCAAATTGCCAAAAATGATAAAAGATCAAGGGCTGTTATTGTGGTAGGGCAAATGACCAAGAATGATGAATTGGCAGGATTAAGGGCCTTAGAGCATTTAGTTGATACAGTTCTTATAATAGAAGATGATAATGATGAAGAATTACGTGTACTTGTAAGTTCCAAAAATAGATTTGGTGGTATTGAAAATGGATTTTTCCAAATGTGTGAGAAAGGTGTTATTTCAATCGATAATCCATCAGAATTCTTTATGACAAAACGTGAAGATGGGGAAGTGGTATCAGGAAGTGCATTAACTGTAATTAAAGAAGGAACACGAGCTATTATAACGGAAATAGAAAGTTTAGTGTCAAAAAGTTTTACACCATATCCTACACGTATAGGAGAAACTCTAGGTAAAGATAAACTGAATACATTAATATCTATATTAGAACAGCGTGGTGGCATTAATTTATATGATAAAAATGTAATCATTAAAACTACTGGTGGTATGAAGATTAGAGAACAAGGAATTAATTTAGCTGTAATAATGAGTATAGTATCATCTGTAAAGCAGCAAGGAATTGAAGCTAATATTGCATTTATAGCTGATGTAGGGCTGACTGGTGAATTAAAAAAAGTACCATCAATAGAAAGCCGAGTTAAAGAACTTGAGAGAATGGGATTTAAAAAAGTCTATGTTGCAAAAGATTCATTTTCAAGAGGAACTACATTTAAAGGGATAGAAATAATTGGATTAAAAACATTAATGAATGTAATAAGTCATGTATATAATAATTAGTGAATATTTATTAAAGGAAAGTATTAGATTTTAAATTACAATTAAGGATGAATTTAGAAGTTTTTAAAGGTAATATTTGGTTGAAATATAGGCTCTTAATCATAAATTATGTATTAAAATAGTTTTAATCGGAATCGTGAAACGTATACAAACATTTTTCTACAAAAAAATATATCATATTTAAATTTAACAAATATGATTGAGAGATTATAGTTAATATAGTATTATAGTTTTAGAGATTAAAATTTGATTTTTTAGGAATTAATTGGATGTAGGTATTGTTAAAATATGAAAGTTTCAATGAGGCTAATAATCAATGAAAGACAGAAAATAAAAAATAAATAATAGTTTGAAGAAATTGGGTGAGTGTATGAGAATAGAAAAAGGAACAGGAATAAAAAATGTCTTAAAGATAATGTGCCCAGGCACTCAACTACGGGAAGGTCTTGAAAATATATTAAGGGCAAAAACTGGCGGATTATTAGTAATTGGAGACGATGAAGAAGTTATGAAGCTAGTTGATGGAGGGTTTTATATTAACTCTGAGTATACTCCATCGTATGCATATGAACTAGCTAAAATGGATGGAGCTATAGTAATAACTGAAGATTTAAAGAAGATTGTTTGTGCAAATGCTCAGTTAATACCAGATTCATCAATTCCAACCTATGAAACAGGAACTAGGCATAGAACTGCACACAGAGTAGCAAAACAAACTAATAAGATAGTAATTGCAATATCTCAAAGAAGAAATATAATAACCATGTACAAAGGTGATATAAAATATGTATTAAGAGAAAGCAGTATAATTTTAGGTAAAGCTAATCAAGCAATTCAAACATTAGAAAAATATGTTGCGGTTCTTGAACGTGTTATTAACAATTTAAACATATTGGAATTTCAAGATTTGACAACACTTTTTGATGTGGTTACTGCAGTGCAAAGAACTGAAATGGTAATGAGAATAGTAGAAGAAATTAATATGTATATATTAGAGCTTGGAAATGAAGGCAGATTAATATCTATGCAGCTTAATGAATTAATAAAGCATATTGAAAGAGATGGCATATTATTAATTAAAGATTATTGCAAGGAGTGTTTGAAGTACACAGATATATATGAACATATTCAAAAACTAAATGCCACTGAATTATTAGATTTAGATGCAATTTCAAGAACTTTAGGTTATGGCGGAATTCCACTTATGGATACATTGATATCTCCAAAGGGATATAGGGTATTAAGTAAAGTGCCAAGGATACCAGCTAGTGTAATTGATAATCTTATAAAAGAATTTAAAGAATTAAGTAATATAATAGATGCAGATATAATTGATTTAGATAATGTCGAAGGAATAGGAGATGCTAGAGCTACTGCTATTAAAGATGGATTAAAGCGTATAAAAGAACATGTACTACTAAAGAAAGAAATATAAGAAGATTCCATAAAGAGGGGATTATTCAAAATAGAAGGTTTAGTTTATTTGAATATGTTACAGTTGTATTTAAACATTTTTTTATATTAATATCAATTTTGCAATTAAACTTAATAAATTATTCATTTTAGATAAACTTATTGTATGTTATAATTAAGCCAATGTGGCAAAAATATTAAAAAATGATTAAATCATTAAAAAAGTGTAAAGAATTAGAAGGAGGTGAAGTATGTGTTAAAGAGTTTATTAAGAGGAGTTTTTTCCATTATTGGAACAATGATAGGTTATTTTATATCAGAAGTATTAATTACAATTCCTCAAATTGCTAGTTACCTTTCAACTACTATTGCTAAAGTTGTGTTTTATATTATTATATCTTTAATTTTTGGACTCATATTATATGTTATTTCCCCTGCTATATATAACGGTCTTTCTAATATAATTGATTATATTGAAAAAAGCATGCAAAAAATGAGTATAACAGAGATACTTTATGGAACGGTAGGTGCTGTTATTGCTTTAATACTTATGACATTTATTGCAAAGCCAATAAACGATATGCTTAAATTAATAGGACCAATTTTGTTAGTCTTGCTAAATGTATTTGCAGCTGTAATAGGTGCAAAAATAATGATGAAAAAGAAAGATGATATAACAGCTCTTCTTGTTAATATAAAAAGACCTGTAAGTAAAGACAAAAAGGGTAAAGATGGAGTTAAAGAAACAACAGTTATTGGCATTCCTAAAATATTAGATACATCAGTTATAATTGATGGTAGAATATTTGATATTTGTGAAACTGGATTTGTTGAAGGACCATTAGTTATACCTAATTTTGTGTTAGATGAATTGAGACATATCTCAGATTCTTCAGATTCATTAAAAAGAAATAGAGGAAGAAGAGGATTAGATATATTAAATAAAATACAAAAAGAATTATCAATAGAAACGCAGATTGTAGATGATGATTTTCCTAAAATTGCAGAAGTTGATGCAAAGTTACTGAAACTTGCTCAAAAGATGGATGGAAAAGTTATAACTAATGATTATAATTTAAATAAAGTAGCAGAATTTCAAGGAGTTCCTGTATTGAATATAAATGAATTATCAAATGCAATAAAACCAGTTGTATTACCTGGTGAAGAAATGACTATTGATATAGTTAAGGATGGAAAAGAATCAAGTCAAGGTGTAGCATATTTAGAAGATGGGACTATGATCGTTGTAGAAGGTGGAAGAAAATATATAGGACAAACAACAGTAGTTATAGTTACATCAGTATTGCAAACAGCAGCAGGAAGAATGATTTTTGCAAAACCAAAAGATAATTAAAATTAAGGAGATTTTCCCATGGTTAGTGCACTAGTGTTAGCTGGAGGAAGAGGTAAGAGAATGGGCTCTGTTCAAAGTAAGCAGTATATAAATTTGAATGGTAAGCCCATTCTTTATTACACTCTTAAACAGTTTATAAAGAATGAGTTCATAGATAAGATTGTTTTAGTTATTCCAGAAGATGAAAATGATTATTGTAAAAAAGAAGTATTGGAAAAGTATCAATTAAAAGTAGATAAAATAGTATTTGGTGGCAGTGAAAGGCAAGATTCGGTATATAATGCCTTAATTGAATTGAAGGACTCCAGTGTAGTTTTAATTCATGATGGAGCCAGGCCTTTTGTATCACAAAGAATAATAAACGATGCTATTAAATATGCTAAAGTGTATAAAGCAGCAGCACCAGGGGTAATGCCTAAAGATACTATCAAAATCAAGAATGAAGATAATTTTTCAATAAGTACATTGGATAGAAGCAGAACTGTAGCAATTCAAACGCCCCAAGCTTTTGATTTTAATCTTATATATGAATGTCATACGAAGATTAAGGAAAGTGGAATTTCAGTTACTGATGATACAATGGTAGTAGAGTTTTTTGGGAATAAAGTTTATATTTATGATGGTGAATATACAAATATTAAAATAACCACACCAGAAGATTTGATTTTAGCAGAGTATTTGGTGAAAAAATAGTTTAATTATAAGATATTGACATGTAAATTTCAAGAAGTTATAATTAACTAAAATAAAATTAAGTTTGTAAAGCGATGATGAAGAATAGTAGAAGTCGAATTATTAAGAGAAAAAGTCCATAGGCTGTAAGACTTTTAAACAGACTTTGAACCAGCTTTTGAGTATAGGCAAAAACTATCGGTTTAATACCGTTATCATTACTAGAGAATAAATTTAGGTGGTACCGCGATATAATTCGCCCTAATGTGGATATTAGGGCGAATTTTTTTATTCAAAAAAATATATTAGAATTAATTCTTTGAATAGATTTATGCAAAGTTAAAATGTTGCATTTGGAAGTAAAGAAATAAATAATTATATAATTTTAATAAGTAATGAATAAATTAAATTATTCCAATATATTATTAAACAAGATTATAGGAGGAAATGAAAATGAAAATGTCTAATATGTTAATATCAACATTAAGAGAAGTTCCTGCAGAAGCAGAAATTGATAGCCATAAACTTATGTTAAGAGCTGGAATGATAAGAAAAATGGCCGCAGGAGTATATAATTATATGCCTCTTGGATTAAAAGTATTAAAAAAAGTAGAAGATATAGTAAGAGAAGAAATGAATGCAGCAGGTGCACAAGAATTTTTAGCATCAGCTATTATTCCAGCAGAATTATGGCAAGAATCAGGTAGATGGGATGCTTATGGAGCAGAAATGTTTAGATTAAAGGATAGAGGAGAAAGAGACTTTTGCTTAGGACCTACTCATGAAGAAGTATTTACTGATATGGCAAGAAATGAAATAAAATCATATAAGCAATTACCTCTTAATTTATATCAAATTCAAACCAAATATAGAGATGAACGTAGACCAAGATTTGGGGTTATGAGATCTAGAGAATTTGTTATGAAGGATGCTTATAGCTTTGATAAGGATCAAGAAGGCTTAGATATAGCATATGATAAGATGCATGAGGCATATGTTAAAATATTTAATAGATGTGGTTTAGATGCTAAATGTGTTGCAGCAGATTCAGGTGCTATTGGAGGATCTAACTCAGCAGAATTCATGGTTAAGTCAGAAGTTGGAGAAGATGATGTAGTATTCTGTACTCACTGTGATTATGCAGCAAATATTGAAAAAGCAACTGCTAAATTAGAAGAAGTAGAAAAAGAAGAACTAATGGAAGCGAAAAAGATAGCTACTCCTGATAGTAGAGGAATAAATGAAGTTGCTGAATTTTTAAATATATCTCCTAAAAAGACAGTTAAAACTTTGTTATACAATGTTGATGGTAAAATTGTAGCTGTATTCGTAAGAGGAGATAGAGAAGTTAATGAAGTCAAAGTGGCTAATGCTTCAAATGCTTCTGGTGATATAGAAATGGCTTCTCATGAAGAGTATATAAACGCAGCTGGATGTAATATTGGGTTTGCAGGGCCAATAGGAATAAAAGTTGATTTAATATTAGTAGATGAAGAAGTAAAAAACATGTATAATTTTGTTGTAGGTGGTAATGAAACTGGATATCATATACAAAATGTTAACTATGGAAGAGATTTTGAAGGAACTGTTAGTGACTTTAGAAATGTAACAGAAGGCGATATGTGCCCAGTTTGTAGTGAAAAACTTACCATTGCAAGAGGAACAGAAGTTGGTCATATATTTAAACTTGGAACTAAATATTCAGAAGCAATGAAGGCTAATTTCATCGATGAAGATGGTAAAGAAAAGCCATTTATAATGGGGTGTTATGGAATTGGAGTTACAAGAACAATGGCATCTATAGTTGAACAGCATCATGATGAAAATGGAATAGTATGGCCATTATCTGTTGCGCCATATCATATATCTGTAATTGCTGTAAATGTTAAAGATGAAGAACAAGTTAAAGTGGCAAATGAACTTTATGAGCAATTAGTAAGCATGGGTATAGAAGCTCTTCTGGATGATAGAAATGAAAGAGCAGGAGTGAAATTTAAAGATTCAGAATTAATGGGAATACCAATGAGAGTGACTGTAGGTAAGAAGATTGGTGATGGAGAAGTTGAATTTAAGCTTAGAGATGGTGAAATGGAAGTAATCAAAATAAGTGATGTTTGTAACATAATAAAAAGTGAATTTGAAAAAAATAATATAAAATTAAAATAACTTTAGGAGGTAAATTAATGAGGATATATAATACTTTAACGAGACAAAAAGAAGAGTTTATCCCTATTATTCCAGGTGAAGTTAAAATGTATGTCTGTGGACCGACTGTTTATAATTTCTTTCATATAGGTAATGGAAGAACATTCATCATTTTTGATACGATTAGAAGGTATTTTGAATATAGAGGATATAAAGTTGCGTTTATTCAAAACTTTACAGATATAGATGATAAGATGATTAATAAAGCTAATGATGAAGGCATTACAGTAAAACAACTTGGGGATAAATATATAAAAGAATATTATCAAGATGCAGATGCACTTAAGATAGAAAGAGCAACAATAAATCCTAGAGCAACAGAATTTATTGATGATATAATAAAATTTGTTCAAGAATTAATTGATACTGGCTTTGCGTATGAAGTAGATGGAGATGTATACTACAGCACAAAGAAATTTGGTAAATATGGAAAATTAATAGGCCAAAATTTAGATGATTTACAAGCTGGAGCAAGAATATCAGTTGATGAAAGAAAGAAAGATCCAATGGATTTTGCAGTATGGAAGGCTAAAAAACCTAATGAACCTGCATGGGAAAGTCCTTGGGGCCCTGGAAGACCAGGTTGGCATATAGAATGTTCATGTATGGCAAAGAAATTACTAGGGGATACAATAGATATTCATGCTGGTGGAATGGATTTGAAATTCCCTCATCATGAAAATGAAATAGCTCAAAGTGAAGCTGTAACTGGTAAGCCTTTTGCACATTATTGGATGCATGCAGCATTTGTTAATGTAGATAATAAAAAAATGTCGAAATCATTAAATAACTTCTTTACAGCTAGAGAAATTCTTGGAGAATATGATGCAGATGCAATAAGATTCTTAATGTTATCAGGTCATTATAGAATTCAAATAAATTTCACTAAAGAACTTTTAGATTCAGCAAAATCATCAATAGAAAGATTATACAATTGTATAAATAATCTTGAAAATCTAAAGAGTGAAGTTAGTAAAAGAGATATGCACGATCAAGAGATTTGTTATTTAAAATCTTTAGATAAATATAGAGAAAGATTTATAGAAAAGATGGATGATGACTTTAATACAGCAGATGCAATTTCAGTCTTATTCGATTTAACAAAGGATATTAATAACAATGTTAATATTAATTCGTCGACTGAATTATGTGAAAAAGCAGATGCATTAGTTAGAGAACTTGGAAATCCACTTGGAATTCTTCAAAATCATATGAAGAAGGATTTAGAAACAGAAATTCAGGAACTTATTGATAAAAGACAGCAAGCAAGAAAAGATAAAGATTTTACTTTATCAGATAAGATAAGGGACGATTTAAAGAGCAGAAATATAGTTTTAGAAGATACACCACAAGGTGTTAGATGGAAAAAGATTGATTAATTAAAGTAGGGTTGCAATTTTGCAACCCTTATGCATATGGCAGAAATAACGAGTCAAATATAATAACGTGCTGACTTGTTATTTTTTTAAGTATGTTCTATTAAAAGGAGAAGTATAATGTTAGATGATTTTAGAATGAGGGAATTTTCACAAGATGAAGCAAGATTGTTAAATCCACTTCAATTAGCATTGATAGGAGATGGAGTGTTTGAAGTTTTTATTAGAAATTATATTTTGATGAAAAATACAGCATTATCAGCAAATAAAATTCATGTTAAAGCAATTACATATGTTAAAGCAAAAAGTCAATCATGTATAATGCATGAAATAGAGGAGCTCTTAACGGAAGAAGAAGAAGGTATTTATAAGAGGGGAAGAAATGCAAAATCACCTACAGTTCCTAAAAATGCAGATGTGAGAGATTATAGAATGGCAACTGGATTTGAAGCTTTAATAGGATATTTATATTTAACAGGTAATAAAGAAAGATTGGAATTTATATTAAATAAAAGCATTGAAATTATAAAATAAATTTTAAACAAGGAGGATTTATAAATGCAAGGTAAAACGAAAAGTTTTAATCCAAAAGATAAATTTATTAAAGGTGAAAAAAAGAATGGAGAAAAAATTGGATTAAGAGATAAAAAGTTTAATGAAACAAAAAATAGTGGGAGAAAAGAAAAGACTCCTGAGATTGATAGAAGAGAAGCTAGTGAAGCTGAAGAGAGAGAAGATATAATTATCGGTAGAAATGCAGTAATTGAAGCTTTAAAGGGAGAAAGAACAATTGAAACTTTATATATAGCAAATAGTAAGTTAGAAGGTTCTATAAATACAGTTGTCGGCATAGCTAAAGAAAAACGAATTATAATTAAAGAAGTTGATAGAAGAAAATTAGATTCAATGTGCGATGGAGCAACACATCAAGGTGTAATAGCTAAGGTAACACCATATAAGTATTCAGAGGTATCAGATATACTAGCTTTAGCAGAAGAAAGAGGAGAATCTCCTTTTATAGTTATATTAGATGAAGTTGAAGATCCGCATAACTTAGGATCAATAGTAAGAACGGCAGAATTATTTGGAGTTCATGGAATTATAATTCCTAAAAGAAGAAGTGCATCTGTAAGTGCAACAGTATATAAATCTTCTGTAGGTGCAATAGAACATGTAAAGATTGCAAAAGTTACAAATTTAAATGCAACTATAGAAGAATTAAAAGAAAAAGGTATATGGGTTTATGGTGCTGATATAAGAGCAGAGGAATATAGTTATCAAGTAGATTTTAGTGGTCCTTGTGCAATTATAATTGGAAATGAAGGAAGAGGAATATCAAAATTAACAGTACAAAAATGTGATAAGCTAATAAAAATACCTATGGTTGGAAAGATTAACTCTTTAAATGCTTCAGTAGCTGGTGGTATAATTATGTATGAAGTATTAAAAGGACGATTAAAATAGAAAGAGGTACATAGTGAAAACTATTTTTGTGGATGGATATAATGTGGTTAATAGTTGGCCAAATTTGAAGCAAAGAAAAGAATTTAGTTTTGAAGCTGCAAGGCAAACTTTGATTGATAAGTTACATAATTATGGAGTTTTTAAAGCCTGCAAAATAGTATTAGTATTTGACGCGCATAAAGTTATGGGCAACCTTGAAAAAAAAGAAGAAGTAAATAGAAATATTTCGGTTATTTTTACAAAGGATGGAGAGACAGCAGATAATTATATTGAGAAACAAGTAAATTTGTTAGGCAGAAAACATGAAATAGTTGTAGTCACATCTGATAGTTTAGAACAACAAACTATTTTTCAAAGAGGGGCAGTTAGAATGTCATCTTTAGAATTTTATAATGAAGTAACCAAGGTGGAAAAATCTATAAAAATTAAAGGTGATAAAAATAAAAGCATAGATAGAAATAGTATAAGTGATAATATAGATGAAAATATAGCTAAAATATTAGAAGAAATTAGGCGAAGCAAGTAATTTCAGTTGACTAATTGATTTTTACTAGGGTATAATTGACTAAATGAGTGGTCAGTTTAATGCAGAAGAGAGTTGAGAGTGAATCGTTGGAAGTTTTTTTAGATTTCAAAGACAAGTCAGATGAAAAAATTGTTGCTCAAGCTAAAAATGGAGATAATAGAGCTCAAGAATATTTAATTTCAAAATATGAAAATTTTGTTAAGGCAAAGGCTAAATCATATTTTTTAATTGGAGCAGATAAGGAAGACATTTATCAAGAGGGCATGATAGGTTTATATAAAGCTATCAGAGACTTTAATCCAGAAAGATCAACATCATTTAAAGCTTTTGCAGAAATATGCGTTGTTAGACAGATTATAACTGCAATAAAGACGGCTACTAGGCAAAAACACATTCCTTTGAATACTTATGTATCCTTAAATAAACCAATATATGAAGAAGAATCTGAAAGAACTCTTTTAGATGTGCTAGCAGGAATTAAGATTACTGATCCAGAAGAATTGATGATAAGTAAAGAACAGATGGCTTACATTGAAGAAAAAATTTCAAAAGTATTATCAGGACTGGAATTAGAAGTACTTACATCATACTTAGATGGAAAGTCTTATCAAGAAATTGCAAGTGATTTAGAAAGACATTCAAAATCCATTGATAATGCATTGCAAAGAGTGAAACGAAAATTAGAAAAATGCTTGGATTTAAAGTAGTAAATTATATTGACAAATAAAAAGAATGATAGTAAACTTTATAATTGGTATATCAAAGAACATAGGCATTTTTGAACGCTCACATAGCTCAGTCGGTAGAGCGTCACCTTGGTAAGGTGGAGGTCGTCGGTTCAATCCCGATTGTGAGCTCCAAATAATAAAAAAATAAAAAAACACTAGGCAAAGTTTATCAGAAGGTAATAAGGGAGGAAAATTACAATGGCAAAAGCAAAGTATGAAAGAGTTAAACCACATGTTAATATTGGAACAATAGGTCACGTAGACCACGGTAAGACAACATTAACAGCTGCAATCACAACAGTATTATCAAAAAAAGGATTTGCAGAAGCATTTGACTATGCAGCAATAGATAAAGCACCGGAAGAAAAAGAAAGAGGAATCACAATCAACACAGCACACGTTGAGTATCAAACAGAGTCAAGACATTATGCTCACGTTGACTGTCCAGGACATGCTGACTACGTTAAGAATATGATAACAGGAGCAGCACAAATGGATGGAGCTATCTTAGTTGTATCAGCAGCAGATGGTCCAATGCCACAAACAAGAGAACATATACTATTAGGATCAAGAGTAGGTATCGAATATATAGTAGTATTCTTAAATAAAGCAGATATGGTAGATGATCCAGAATTATTAGAATTAGTTGAAATGGAAGTAAGAGAATTATTAAGCGAATATGACTTCCCAGGAGATGATATTCCAGTAATAACAGGATCAGCGTTAAAAGCATTAGAAAACCCAGAAGATCCAGAAGCAAATAAATGTATCTTAGACTTAATGGATGCAGTAGATAGCTATATCCCAACTCCAGAAAGAGCTACAGATAAGCCATTCTTAATGCCAATCGAAGATGTATTCACAATTACTGGAAGAGGAACAGTTGCAACTGGAAGAGTTGAAGCTGGAATACTTCACGTAGGAGACGAAGTAGAAATCGTAGGATTAAGTGAAGAAAAGAAAAAGGTAGTAGTAACAGGAATAGAAATGTTCAGAAAGTTATTAGACGAAGCGCAAGCAGGAGATAATATCGGAGCATTATTAAGAGGCGTACAAAGAGCTGATATCGAAAGAGGTCAAGTTTTAGCTATACCAAACTCAGTACACCCACATACTAACTTTGTAGGTCAAGTATATGTACTAAAGAAAGAAGAAGGCGGAAGACATACTCCATTCTTTGATGGATATAGACCACAATTCTATTTCAGAACAACAGACGTTACAGGATCAATCAAATTACCAGATGGAATGGAAATGGTAATGCCTGGAGATCACATCGACATGAAAGTTGAATTAATCACTCCAATCGCAATGGATGAAGGATTAAGATTTGCTATCAGAGAAGGTGGAAGAACTGTAGGTTCTGGAGTTGTTACTAGCATACAAAAGTAAAACGTTGATAATTACTATAAAAAAGGACTAAGTTGCATAACTTAGTCCTATTTAAAGGATGATTGACATATTAAGTATTCTATGATATTGTATAAAAGTGACATTTTAAGCAAGATAAATTAGAGGTGAACAAGAGATTAAGTTTCTTGTTTATAATATATATAAAAAACTGGAGGTGCAGTAATGAGAACAAAGGTGACTTTAGCATGCACAGAGTGTAAACAAAGAAATTATGATTCAATGAAAAACAAAAAGAACGATCCAGATAGATTAGAAATGAAAAAATATTGTAAATTCTGTAAAAAGCACACTCTTCATAGAGAAACTAAGTAATTAGCCACGAGAATGACATATGATTATAAAAAATAAGGATGTGAAGATATGTCAGCAAAAAGTAATGCAAAAACTGAAAAAACTGCCCAAAGTACTGGTGTAATTGGTTTTTTTAGAGAAGTTAAAGCGGAGGTTAAGAAAATAACTTGGCCTTCAAAAGATGAGACGAAAAAAGCATTTATTGCAGTTGTAGTATTCACACTGTTGTATACTATATTAGTTGGAGGGTTAGATTCTATTTTCAGCAGCCTCTTTAAAATAATTTTAAATTTGAAATAAAAAGGGAGGTTTGGGTGATTAAGATCGCCTGATAAGTATGAGTGATAGAGCAAGATGGTATGTAGTACATACATACTCAGGATATGAAAACAAAGTAAAAGCAAACTTAGAAAAAGCAATTGAAAATAGAAATCTTGAAGCACTAATCCATGATATACAAGTACCTATGGAAGAAGTGGTTGAGGAAAAAGACGGAAAACAAAAAGTCTCATTAAAGAAAAAATTTCCTGGATATGTGCTTATAAAAATGTTGATGGGTGATGAAGCATGGTACGTTGTAAGAAATACAAGAGGCGTAACAGGTTTCGTTGGACCAGGATCTAAACCAGTTCCTCTTTCTGATGAAGAAGTTGAGGCAATGGGAGTATTAGAACTGCCAGTTGATATTGATTTAGAAATTGGTGAAAGCATTAGAATTACTTCAGGGCCATTAAGAGAATCAGTGGCTATAATACAAGAAATAGTTCTAGATAAGCGCAAAATAAAAGCTTTAGTAGATATGTTTGGCAGAGAAACTCTTGCCGAATTAGACTTTAATCAAGTTGAAAAATTAGTTTAATTATAAATAAACTGGTTTTAATTAAGTGGGAGAACTAAAAGTTCGTATATACCACAGTAATAGGAGGAATAACAAAATGGCTAAGAAAGTAACTGGAATGATAAAGCTTCAACTTCAAGCAGGTAAGGCAACACCAGCTCCACCTGTAGGTCCAGCTTTAGGTCAACATGGTGTAAACATAATGGGATTCTGTAAGGAGTTCAATGCAAAAACTGCAAATCAAGCTGGGTATATAATACCAGTAGTAATTACAGTTTACCAAGATAGATCTTTTAGTTTTATATTAAAGACTCCTCCAGCTGCAGTTCTAATTAAGAAAGAAATAGGGTTAGAAAGTGGTTCAGGAGTACCTAATAAAACAAAAGTTGGTAAGTTAACTCAAGATCAACTTAGAAAGATTGCTGAAACTAAAATGCCAGATTTAAATGCTGCAAGTGTTGAATCAGCTATGAGAATGATCGCAGGAACAGCTAGAAGTATGGGCGTAACTATTGAAGAGTAATTCGTAAAAATAAGTGGGAGGTCAAAACCGCTAAAACCACAGAGGAGGCAAATTATGGGAAAGAAATATATTGAAAGTGCAAAGCTTATAGACAAAAGTGCATTATATAATCCATTAGAAGCATTAGATCTTACATTAAAGACTGCAAAGGCAAACTTTGATGAAACGATTGAATTACACGTAAGACTTGGAGTAGATCCAAGACATGCGGATCAACAAGTAAGAGGAGCTGTTGTGTTACCAAACGGAACAGGAAAAACAGTTAGAGTACTTGTATTTGCAAAAGGAGATAAGGCTACAGAAGCTCAACAAGCAGGAGCTGATTTCGTTGGAGCTGATGAATTAGTTCAAAAGATCCAATCTGAAAATTGGTTTGAATATGATGTAGTAGTTGCAACTCCAGATATGATGGGTGTTGTAGGTAGAATTGGTAGAGTATTAGGACCTAAGGGTTTAATGCCAAATCCAAAATCAGGAACAGTAACATTTGATGTTGCTAAAGCTATTGAAGAAATTAAAGCTGGTAAAGTTGAATACAGAGTAGATAAAACAGCTATAGTTCACTGCCCAATCGGAAAGAAGTCATTTGGAACTGAAAAGTTAAAGCAAAACTTTAATGCATTAATGGATGCTTTAGTTAAAGCAAAACCATCAGCAGCTAAGGGGCAATACTTAAAATCAGTATCTGTTTCAAGTACAATGGGACCAAGTGCAAAAATTAATCCAACAAAAGCTTTAGATTAATATTGACTTAATTAATATTAAGTAGTATAATATTTAATGTTGTGAAAAAGAAAATATTTTTTCCGTAGACAGTAGGTGCGAAAGCGTAAAATATATTACCTGCTTAGGTTATGTATAATAGATGATATTATAGACCTTCCTTGTCTGCGGAAGGTCTTTTTTAGTAAAAGAAGCAGTTTGAAACTGTGAGGAGGTGGACACCGCAATGAATAAAAACAGAGAACTTAAAGAAGCAAAAGTTGCTGAAATTAAGGAAAAATTAGAAAAATCAAAATCTGTTGTTCTTAGCAAGTATCAAGGTCTAAATGTTGAAGAAGATACTACTCTTAGAAAAAATTTAAGAGAAGCTGGAGTTGAATACAAGGTATATAAAAATACTTTGACTATTTTAGCTGCTAAGGAATTAGGCTTAGATGGTATAGTAGAATATTTAGAAGGACCTGTAGCTATTGCATTCAGTTATGAAGATGTTACATTAGGTGCAAGAATACTAAATGATTTTGCTAAAGATCATAAAGCTTTAGAATTAAAAGCAGGTATTGTAGAAGGCGAAATCTATGATGAAACAAAGATTAAGCAATTAGCAACAATACCATCAAAAGAAGTTCTTATTGCAAAACTTCTTGGAAGTATCAAGTCTCCAATATCAAGCTTTGCACGTGTATTAAGTGCTATTGCTGATAGTAAGGAAACTGCAGAATAATCAAAAATAAAAAAATTTTAAGAAGAAATTTCGGAGGTGCTATTAAAATGACAAGAGAAGATATAATTCAAGCAATAAAAGAAATGAGCGTTTTAGATTTAAATGAATTAGTAAAGGCTTGTGAAGAAGAATTTGGAGTAAGTGCTGCTGCTGCTGTTGTAGCTGGTGGAGCTGTAGCTGGAGCTGCTGCTGCTGAAGAAAAAACAGAATTTGATGTAGTATTAGCAAGTGCTGGAGATAACAAGATTAAAGTTATCAAAGCAGTTAGAGAAATCACAGGATTAGGATTAAAAGAAGCTAAAGAAATAGTTGATGGAGCTCCTAAGACATTAAAAGAAGCCGTTTCTAAAGAAGAAGCTGAAGATATGAAAGCTAAATTAGCTGAAGTTGGAGCTACTGTAGAAGTTAAATAATTTATTTATACTAAAAAAGGTGCTTTAAAGCACCTTTTTTAAACCTTATTTATAAAGCTATATAAAATGCTTGTTAAGGAATAGGTATTTTATATAGCTTTATATCTAAGAATTTTCAGTCAGAATATATTTGAAAAAATATTTATATTCTTGACAAGGAAAATATCCTATGATATATTAATATAATGTATTATTCACTATGGAATAGTATATATTTATAGTGGAAAAAAAGAGTATAACTTGGTGAATAATGGTTATACTATAAAAAAGAAGTTGTCCGAAAGCAAAAGTCCTTAGGGAAAGTATGCTTTGGGCTATTTTAGTTTATTTTATACAAGGGGTGAAAATTCATGGTACATCCTGTCCAAATTGGAAAAAGAACAAGAATGAGTTTTGGTAAAATTAATGATGTTACTGAAATGCCTAATCTAATTGAAGTACAGTTAGATTCTTATGAATGGTTTTTAAGAGAAGGATTGCACGAAGTTTTTGAAGATGTTAATCCTATAACAAACTTCACAGGGAACTTAGTACTTGAGTTCATAGACTATAAACTTGATATGGAAAATATCAAGTATTCTGTCGAGGAATGCAAGGAAAGAGATGCAACTTATGCAGCGCCATTAAAAGTTTCAATTAGATTACAAAATAATGAAACAGGTGAAATTAAAGAACAAGAAGTATTTATGGGTGATTTCCCATTAATGACAGAACAAGGTACCTTTGTAATTAATGGTGCTGAGAGAGTTATAGTTAGCCAATTAGTGAGATCGCCAGGTGTATATTATAACTACTCTATAGACAAGAGTGGTAAAAAATTATATTCAGCAACTGTAATACCTAATAGAGGTGCGTGGCTAGAATATGAAACAGATTCTAATGACATAATTTATGTGAGAATTGACAAGACTAGAAAACTATCGATTACAATACTCGCAAGAGCTATGGGATTGGGTAGTGATCAAGAATTACTAGACTTCTTTGGTGAAGAAGAACGATTTAGAGCTTCAATAGAAAAAGATAATACTAAGACCAAAGAAGAAGCGTTGCTTGAAATATATAAAAGATTAAGACCAGGTGAACCACCAACAGTAGATAGTGCTATATCTTTAATTGACACATTATTTTTTGATGCTAAAAGATACGATTTATCTAGAGTTGGAAGATACAAGTTTAACAAGAAATTAGCTTTGAGTCTAAGAATTGCAAATCAAATAGCAGCTGATGATATTGTTAATCCCCAAACTGGCGAAATTATGGTAGAAAAGGATAAAAAGATAAGTAGATTAATGGCTGAGGAAATTCAAAATACTGGAATAAAATCAGTTGATGTATTAGTGGAGGATAAAGTTATTAAAGTAACTAGTAATAACTTTGTAGATTTAAAGAAGCAAGTTACATTTGATATTTCAGATTTAGGAATAAAAGAATTAGTTCATTATCCTACATTAAAGGAAATACTAGATAATTTCTCAGATGAAGAAAGTATTAAAGACGAAATAAAGAAGAATATTAGCAGACTTATTCCTAAACATATTATAAGAGATGATATATTTGCAACTATTAGTTACGAATTAGGATTAGCTTATGGAATAGGTTATGTTGATGATATAGACCATTTAGGAAATAGAAGATTAAGATCTGTAGGAGAATTATTACAAAATCAATTTAGAATTGGTTTGTCAAGAATGGAAAGAGTAGTTAAAGAAAGAATGACTATTCAAGACCAAGAAGCCATTACTCCTCAAATGTTAATTAACATAAGACCTGTTGCTGCAGCTATTAAAGAATTCTTTGGTAGTTCACAATTATCACAATTCATGGATCAAACAAATCCATTATCAGAATTGACTCATAAGAGAAGATTATCAGCGTTAGGACCAGGAGGTCTTTCAAGAGAAAGAGCTGGGTTCGAAGTTAGAGACGTTCATCACTCTCATTATGGTAGAATGTGTCCAATTGAAACTCCAGAAGGTCCGAACATAGGACTCATAAATTCATTGGCAACTTTTGCGAAAGTTAATGAATATGGATTTATTGAAACTCCATATAGAATTATAGATAAAGAAAATGCAAGAGCTACAGAAGAAATAAGATACTTCACAGCAGATGAAGAAGATCAGTTCTTAATAGCTCAAGCTAAAGCTCCTATGGATGAGAATGGAAACTTTATTGAGAAAAAAGTAACAGTAAGACATTTAGAAGATGTATTAGTTGTTCCAGCAACAGAAGTTGATTTAATAGACGTATCTGCAAGACAAATGGTATCAGTAGCTACTGCGATGATTCCGTTCCTTGAAAATGATGATGCAACAAGAGCACTTATGGGATCTAACATGCAACGTCAAGCAGTACCATTATTAAATCCACAAGCGCCGATTGTTGGAACAGGAATAGAATTTAAAGCTGCTGTAGATTCAGGAGTATTACCAAAAGCAAAAAATGCAGGGGTTGTTACTTATGTATCAGGTAGTGAAATCAGAGTCAAGAGAGATTCTGATGGTGGAACAGATTTGTATAAGTTATTGAAATTTAAGAGAAGTAACTCTGGAACATGTATAAATCAAAGACCACTAGTAGATACCGGTGAAATGGTATTTAAAAACCAAGTAATTGCAGATGGTCCATCTACAGACTTAGGTGAAATTGCATTAGGTAAAAATATCAGAATGGGATTCATAACTTGGGAAGGTTACAATTATGAAGATGCCATGTTGATTTCAGAAGAATTAGTTAAAGAAGATGTCTTCACATCTATGCATATAGAAGAATATGAATGTGAAGCTAGAGATACTAAACTTGGACCAGAAGAAATAACAAGAGATATACCAAATGTAAGTGATGATGCACTTAAAGATGTTGATGATAGAGGTATTATCAGAATAGGTGCTGAAGTAAGATCAGGAGATATATTGGTTGGTAAAGTAACACCAAAGGGAGAAACTGAACTTACTGCAGAAGAAAGATTGTTAAGAGCTATCTTCGGAGAAAAAGCAAGAGAAGTAAGAGATACTTCACTAAGAGTTCCTCATGGAGAAGCTGGAATAATAGTTGATATAAAAGTATTTACAAGGGAAAATGGAGATGAATTAAATCCTGGAGTAAATGAACTTGTAAGATGTTATATTGCACAAAAAAGAAAGATTTCAGTTGGAGATAAGATGGCAGGACGTCATGGTAATAAGGGGGTTATCTCTAGAATATTACCAGAAGAAGATATGCCATTCTTACCAGATGGTAGACCACTTCAAATATGCTTAAATCCACTAGGGGTACCTTCTCGTATGAATATCGGGCAAGTACTTGAAGTACATTTAGGTTGGGCAGCTAGCCATTTAGGCTGGCATATATCTACACCAGTATTTGATGGAGCAACTCAACCTGAAATTACAGAGTGTATGTTAAAAGCTGGATTTAGAGAAGATGCTAAAACTGTATTGTATGACGGTAGAACTGGGGAGCCATTTGATAATTTAGTAACTGTTGGTATAATGTATATTTTAAAACTTCACCATTTGGTAGATGATAAGATTCATGCTAGATCTACAGGACCATATTCACTAGTTACTCAACAACCACTAGGAGGTAAAGCTCAATTTGGTGGTCAAAGATTTGGTGAAATGGAAGTTTGGGCTTTAGAAGCATATGGAGCAGCACATACATTACAAGAAATATTAACTGTTAAATCAGATGATATTGTAGGTAGAGTTAAGACATATGAAGCTATAGTTAAGGGTGAAAATATACCAGAACCAGGGGTTCCGGAATCATTTAAGGTTCTTATTAAAGAACTTCAAGCTTTATGTTTAGATATTAAAGTTTTAAATGAGGAAAACCAAGAAGTAGCTTTAAAAGAAATAGTAGATGAAGATTTAGCGAACTTAGAAGTGAATATAGAAAGTAGTGAAGAGGTTATTATTCAAGAACCTGAAATAATTGACGATAGTTATGATCAAAATAAAGAAGAAGATCTAGATGATATTGATTATGATGATGAGAATGTTGATATAGAAGTACTTGGAAGTGATTTAGAACTAGATGATTTTAATGATGAACACTAATTTTGAAGGGAGGATTTACCCTTGTTTGAATTAAATAATTTTGAAGCAATACAAATTGGTTTAGCATCTCCAGAACAGATAAGACAATGGTCAAGAGGAGAGGTTAAAAAGCCTGAAACAATTAACTATAGAACACTAAAACCAGAAAGAGATGGTCTATTCTGTGAAAGAATTTTTGGACCGATGAAAGACTGGGAATGTCATTGTGGAAAGTATAAAAGAGTAAGATATAAAGGTATAGTTTGTGATAGGTGTGGAGTTGAAGTCACAAAAGCTAAAGTAAGAAGAGAAAGAATGGGGCATATAGAATTAGCTGCCCCAGTATCTCACATTTGGTACTTTAAAGGAATTCCATCAAGAATGGGATTAATATTAGATATGTCACCAAGAGCTTTAGAAAAAGTTTTGTATTTTGCATCTTATATAGTAATTGATCCAAAGGAAACACCATTATTAAAGAAGCAACTTCTTAATGAAAAAGAATATAGAGAAGCTGTAGACAAATATGGTGAAGAAAGTTTTGTTGCGGGAATGGGTGCAGAAGCAATTCAAGATCTGCTTAGTGAAATTGATTTAATAAATGGATCAAAAGATTTAAAGGAAGAACTTAAACAAAGCACAGGACAAAAGAAAGTTAGAATTATAAGAAGACTTGAAGTTATAGAGTCATTTAGAAAATCAGGAAATAGACCTGATTGGATGATTATTAATGTAATACCAGTAATTCCACCAGATTTAAGACCGATGGTTCAATTAGATGGTGGTAGATTTGCAACGTCTGATTTAAATGATTTATATAGAAGAGTAATAAACAGAAATAACAGATTGAAGAAGCTGTTAGATTTAGGTGCGCCAGATATCATAGTTAGAAATGAAAAGAGAATGCTTCAAGAGGCAGTAGATGCACTTATTGATAATGGTAGAAGGGGAAGACCGGTAACTGGACCAGGAAATAGACCTTTAAAATCTCTTTCAGATATGTTAAAGGGTAAGCAAGGTAGATTTAGACAAAACTTACTTGGAAAGAGAGTTGACTATTCAGGTAGATCGGTTATAGTTGTTGGACCAGAATTGAAAATGTATCAATGTGGTCTTCCCAAAGAGATGGCGATAGAATTATTTAAGCCATTTGTAATGAAGAAGTTAGTTCAAGATGGAGTGGCTCACAATATAAAAAGTGCTAAGAGAATGGTAGAAAGAGTTCAACCACAAGTATGGGATGTATTAGAAGAAGTTATTGCAGATCATCCGGTATTACTTAACCGTGCACCTACACTTCATAGACTTGGTATTCAAGCTTTCCAACCAGTGTTAGTAGAAGGTAGAGCTATTAAACTTCATCCGTTAGCATGTACAGCGTATAATGCCGATTTTGATGGTGACCAAATGGCTGTCCATCTGCCATTGTCAGTAGAAGCGCAAGCAGAGGCTAGATTTTTAATGTTGGCAGCAACAAATATTTTAAAACCATCAGATGGTAAGCCAGTTTGCGTTCCAACACAAGATATGGTTCTTGGTGCATATTATTTAACAATGGATAAAGATGGTGCCAAGGGCGAAGGTATGACATTCTCAAGCAAAGATGAAGCAATAATGGCATATGAAGTTAAAGCAATTGCCATACATGCTCAAATAAATGTTAGAATGTTTAGAGAAGTTAATGGTGTAATGCAATCTAAGGTTGTTAAAACTACTGTTGGAAAGGTAATATTTAATGAATCAATTCCGCAAAATTTAGGATTAGTTAATAGAGAAAATGAAGAGGAGAGATTCAATTTAGAAGTTGATTTCTTAGCTACAAAAAAAACATTGGGAACAATAATAGATAGTTGTTACCTAAAGCATGGTCCGGTAAAAACATCTATAATGCTTGATAATATTAAAGCATTGGGTTATCATTATTCATCTATAGGAGCTGTAACTGTTGCTACATCAGATATAGTAGTGCCAGATGCTAAGTATGTTTTACTTAAGGAAGCAGATGAAACTATTGATAAGATAGAAAAGATGTATAAGAGAGGCTTCATATCTGATGAAGAAAGATATGAAAGAGTTATAGAAAAATGGACTCAAACAACTGAAGATGTAGCTAATGCCTTAATGGATAGTCTTGATAAATTCAATCCGATATACATGATGGCAGATTCGGGAGCCAGAGGATCTAAGTCTCAGATCAAGCAATTAGCTGGAATGAGAGGACTTATGGCAAGTCCATCAGGTAAGATAATCGAGTTACCTATCAGAGCGTCGTTTAAAGAAGGATTAGATGTATTGGAATATTTCTCATCTACGCATGGTGCTAGAAAAGGTAATGCCGATACAGCTTTAAAGACTGCCGATTCAGGATACTTAACAAGAAGACTAGTTGATGTATCACAAGATGTTATTGTAAGAGAACAAGATTGTGGTTCAGACAATGGTATATATGTAAGTGAAATAAAGGAAGGCAGCGAAGTTATCGAAGAATTAAGAGAAAGATTAATTGGTAGATACACTGCAGAAGATGTTGTCGATCCTAAAACTGGAGAAGTTGTAACTTATAGGAATGAATATATGAATCCAGAGGTAGCAGAAAAAATAGTTTCAACTGGAATTAAGAAAGTTAAAATTAGATCTGTATTTACTTGTAGCTGTAAGGTTGGTGTATGTGCTAGATGTTATGGTATGAACATGGCAACTGCTAAGAAGATTGATATTGGAGAAGCAGTTGGAATTATTGCAGCTCAGTCAATTGGAGAACCAGGAACACAGCTTACAATGAGAACATTCCATACAGGTGGAGTTGCAGGAGCCGATATTACTCAAGGTTTACCTAGAGTTGAAGAATTATTTGAAGCTAGAAAACCTAAGGGGCTTGCAATAGTAAGTGAAATTAATGGTACTGTTAAAATTGAAGATACAAAGAAGAAGAGAGTAGTAATAGTTATGAGTTCTGATGGTGAAGAACGTAGTTACGATATACCATTTGGTTCAAGACTTAGAGTTAGTGAAAGTGATTATATCGAAGCAGGAGATGAAATCACAGAAGGGTCAGTAAATCCTCATGATATAATGAGCATAAAAGGTATAGATGGAGCTAGAAGATATTTACTTTCAGAAGTTCAAAAAGTTTATAGACTACAAGGTGTTGATATCAATGATAAGCATCTAGAAGTAGTTGTTAGACAAATGACTAGAAAGATAAAAGTTCTAGAATCAGGTGATACTGAATTACTACCAGGTACACTTATCGATATGTTTGACTTTACTGCGGAAAATGAAAGAGTTAGAGGATTTGGTGGAGAAGAAGCAAATGGAGAACAAACTCTACTAGGTATAACTAAAGCAGCATTGGCAACTGATAGTTTCTTATCAGCAGCTTCATTCCAAGAAACAACAAGAGTTTTAACAGAAGCAGCAATTAAAGGTAAAGTAGATCCTTTAGTTGGGTTAAAAGAAAATGTTATTATTGGTAAGTTAATCCCAGCTGGTACTGGAATGATGAGATACAGAGAATTAAAAGTAGAAATAGATGAAGAATTAGTAGAAGAAACAGTTGAAGAATAGAAATTAATTATATTGACATGCGTAATGTAAAATGATACAATACAATTTGTGTGATTTGAAAGGTAAAATCACACAAATTAATGTCAATACTATTGTTTTAGAGTATTAAATTGATGGATTATAGTTAATATATCAATTCAATATACAAAGTTAACATTAATTATGGAGAATATGTGGAATGCTTTTAGAAGCATATGCTGTATATTCTAATAAATTAGCTTTATCTTAATTTAAAAATAGATAAATAAATTTCAGGAGGTGAAAAAATGCCAACTATTAGCCAATTAGTAAGAAAAGGCAGAAAATCAGCAGTAGTTAAATCAACTGCGCCAGCACTTAAAGAGTGTCCTCAAAAAAGAGGTGTATGTACAGTAGTTAAAACAACAACTCCTAAAAAACCTAACTCAGCGTTAAGAAAAATTGCCAGAGTTAGATTAACAAATGGATTTGAAGTAACTGCATACATTGGTGGAGTAGGTCACAACTTACAAGAACATAGTGTTGTTCTTATAAGAGGTGGAAGAGTTAAGGACCTTCCTGGTGTTAGATACCATATTGTAAGAGGTGCATTAGATTGCGCTGGAGTAGCTAACAGACTTCAAGGAAGATCAAAGTACGGTGCTAAGAGACCTAAACAAAAATAGGACTTTTAACTAACAGTAGTGCTTATCTTCAACGGAAATTATAGATTTGAATTTCGGTTTATATATAGATGTAAAAGATGTAGCACTTTGCGGTATTAATGGATACCGAGTACCGATGAACTTAAATTTAAAATGTTAAGGAGGGAAGAAAAGTGCCAAGAAAAGGACATATTTCAAAAAGAGATGTATTACCAGATCCAGTATACAATTCAAAAGTTGTTACTAAATTTATAAATAGTATAATGGAAGATGGTAAAAGGGGTGTAGCCCAAAAGATATGCTATGACGCATTTGAGTTAATGGCAAAAAGAAGTGGAAAAGAATCTTTAGAAGTATTTGAAGAAGCTATGAACAATGTAATGCCATTACTAGAAGTTAAAGCTAGAAGAATAGGTGGTGCTACTTATCAAGTTCCTATAGAAGTTAGACCAGAAAGAAGACAGACATTAGGAATAAGATGGATGTTAATAGCAGCAAGAAAAAGAGGCGAAAAGCTTATGAGTGAAAGAGTAGCTGGTGAATTACTAGATGCATCTAACAACACAGGAGCAGCTGTTAAGAAGAGAGAAGATACTCACAAAATGGCAGAAGCTAATAAAGCATTCGCACATTACAGATACTAATATATATCAAAAACTGTTTTGGCTTATGCTAAGGCAGTTTTGTCAAATTAAATTATATTTACTCGTTGAGAGGAGGACAAATTAATGGCTAGAAAATATCCTTTAGATAAATTCCGTAATTTCGGTATAATGGCTCATATAGATGCAGGGAAGACAACAACTACTGAACGTATATTATTCTATACAGGCGTTAGTCATAAAATAGGAGAAGTTCATGATGGGGCAGCTACAATGGACTGGATGGTTCAAGAACAAGAAAGAGGTATCACAATTACTTCAGCTGCAACTACATGTTTCTGGAAAGATCACGAACTTAACATCATTGATACTCCTGGTCACGTAGACTTCACTGTTGAAGTTGAAAGATCTTTAAGAGTACTTGATGGAGCTGTTACAGTTCTAGATGCAAAGAGTGGGGTTGAACCACAAACTGAAACTGTTTGGAGACAGGCAGACAAATATGGTGTACCAAGAATGATCTATATAAATAAGATGGATGCAACAGGTGCAGACTTCTTCAGATGTGTAAGCACTGTTAAAGAAAGATTAAAAGCAAATGCGGTTCCAATTCAAATTCCAATTGGAAGCGAAGAAAACTTTAAAGGTATGATTGACCTTATAAGAAACATTGCTATTATGTATTATGATGATCTTGGAAAAGATATGAGAGAAGAAGCTATACCAGCAGATTATGCTGATCAAGCTGAAGAATATAGAGCAGCATTGGTAGAAGCTATCGCTGAAACTGATGAAGATTTAATGGAAAAATATTTAGAAGGTCAAGAAATCACAGAAGATGAATTAAATAGCGCTTTAAGAAAAGCTACAATAGCTAATGAAATTTATCCATGTATTTGTGGTTCTTCATATAAAAACAAGGGTGTTCAACAAATGATTGATGGTGTTGTAGCTTATTTACCATCACCATTAGACATCGCAGCTGTAAGCGGAACAACATTAGATGGTGAAGAAGCTCATAGAGAAGCTTCGGATTCTGAACCATTATCTGCATTAGCATTCAAGATTGCTACTGACCCATTTGTTGGTAAGTTAGCATTTGCAAGAATATATTCAGGAGTAATGGAAAGTGGTTCATATGTTCTTAACTCAACAAAGGGTAAGAAAGAAAGAGTCGGTAGACTTGTTAAGATGCACTCAAACTCAAGACAAGAAGTTGATTCGTTAGAAGCAGGAGAACTTGGAGCAGTAATCGGACTAAAGAACACTACAACTGGTGATACTTTATGTGCTGAAAACAACCCAATAATTCTTGAATCAATGGACTTCCCAGAACCAGTTATTAACGTTGCAATTGAACCTAAGACAAAAGCAGCACAAGAAAAGATGGGATTAGCATTAGCTAAATTAGCTGAAGAAGATCCTACATTCAAGACTTGGACTGATACAGAAACAGGTCAAACAATTATTGCAGGTATGGGAGAACTTCATTTAGAAATCATCGTTGATAGACTTACAAGAGAATTTAAAGTTGAATGTAACGTTGGTGCTCCTCAAGTTGCATATAAAGAAACAATTAGAAATGCTGTTAAGGCAGAAGCTAAATATGCTAAACAATCAGGTGGTAAAGGACAATACGGTCATGCTGTAATTGAAATGGAACCAACTGAAGGTGAGTATGTATTTGAAAATGCAGTTGTAGGTGGAGCTATTCCTAAGGAATATATCCCAGCTATCGATGCAGGTATCAAAGAAGCATCTTTAAATGGTATAATTGCAGGATACAATGTTATCAACTTTAAGGTTAAGTTAGTACATGGTTCTTATCATGAAGTTGATTCATCTGAAATGGCATTTAAAATTGCAGGATCTATGGCATTCAAAAATGCTATGGCTAAAGCAAATCCAGTAATTCTTGAACCTACTATGAAAGTTGAAGTAACAGTTCCTGAAGAATACATGGGAGATGTTATTGGAGATATTAATTCAAGAAGAGGTAGAATGGAAGGAATGGAAGCTGTTAATGGGGCTCAAGTTATTAGAGCATTCGTACCATTATCAGAAATGTTTGGATATGCTACTTCATTAAGATCTAGAACACAAGGTAGAGGAGTTTACTCAATGGTATTCGATCATTATGAAGAAGTGCCAAAGAGTATTCAAGAACAAATTGCTGGTAACAGAGCTAAATAATATTAAAAAAATATAGTTGATTACTATTTATATGGTTATTTATGTTTTAATAATTTATATAAATAGTAAAAACTTGAATAATATAAGTAGATATTAAAATATCTATCAGTTATAATATTTACGAAAAGATTCTTTTAATTAATGTCTATATAAGGGAGGAAAATTACAATGGCAAAAGCAAAGTATGAAAGAGTTAAACCACATGTTAATATTGGAACAATAGGTCACGTAGACCACGGTAAGACAACATTAACAGCTGCAATCACAACAGTATTATCAAAAAAAGGATTTGCAGAAGCATTTGACTATGCAGCAATAGATAAAGCACCGGAAGAAAAAGAAAGAGGAATCACAATCAACACAGCACACGTTGAGTATCAAACAGAGTCAAGACATTATGCTCACGTTGACTGTCCAGGACATGCTGACTACGTTAAGAATATGATAACAGGAGCAGCACAAATGGATGGAGCTATCTTAGTTGTATCAGCAGCAGATGGTCCAATGCCACAAACAAGAGAACATATACTATTAGGATCAAGAGTAGGTATCGAATATATAGTAGTATTCTTAAATAAAGCAGATATGGTAGATGATCCAGAATTATTAGAATTAGTTGAAATGGAAGTAAGAGAATTATTAAGCGAATATGACTTCCCAGGAGATGATATTCCAGTAATAACAGGATCAGCGTTAAAAGCATTAGAAAACCCAGAAGATCCAGAAGCAAATAAATGTATCTTAGACTTAATGGATGCAGTAGATAGCTATATCCCAACTCCAGAAAGAGCTACAGATAAGCCATTCTTAATGCCAATCGAAGATGTATTCACAATTACTGGAAGAGGAACAGTTGCAACTGGAAGAGTTGAAGCTGGAATACTTCACGTAGGAGACGAAGTAGAAATCGTAGGATTAAGTGAAGAAAAGAAAAAGGTAGTAGTAACAGGAATAGAAATGTTCAGAAAGTTATTAGACGAAGCGCAAGCAGGAGATAATATCGGAGCATTATTAAGAGGCGTACAAAGAGCTGATATCGAAAGAGGTCAAGTTTTAGCTATACCAAACTCAGTACACCCACATACTAACTTTGTAGGTCAAGTATATGTACTAAAGAAAGAAGAAGGCGGAAGACATACTCCATTCTTTGATGGATATAGACCACAATTCTATTTCAGAACAACAGACGTTACAGGATCAATCAAATTACCAGATGGAATGGAAATGGTAATGCCTGGAGATCACATCGACATGAAAGTTGAATTAATCACTCCAATCGCAATGGATGAAGGATTAAGATTCGCTATCAGAGAAGGTGGAAGAACTGTAGGTTCTGGAGTTGTTACTAGCATACAAAAATAATAGTAAGCAATTCAAATGTTAAAAGCAAGGAATTAATTCCTTGCTTTTACTTTGTAAAAAAATTATCTGATAAAACTATACAATTGAAATGTATCCTAAATTTTATTATTTATAAAAAATATTTATAAAAATATTGAAAATAAAATAAATATAAAGTAAAATGATAAAAGTGGATTATTAAGATAAAGAAAAAAGTTAGAAAAATGTAAAAAAAAAGCTTGAAAAGACTGTGAAACAATAGTATAATTTAGAAGTTGCATAGCATACAGCGATGAATCAAGAGGTTGCCGGACTTCCGGGTAATTCTTGATGAGTAAGTTTGGGTCTAGAACCCGACGACAGGGATTTAGTAAAATGTCGCGAAAGTGTGAAACACCTGGAACAGTTTACAGAATAGCCGCTGTTGTGCGTTAGAAGTAAAACGTACATAAAAAGGAGGGAAATGAAATGTCAAAGCAAAAAATAAGAATTAGATTAAAGGCTTTTGATCACACAATATTAGATCAATCAGCTGAAAGAATCGTTGAAACTGCAAAAACAACAGGAGCTAAGGTTGTAGGACCAGTACCATTACCTACAGAAAAAGATGTTGTTACAATATTAAGAGCAGTTCATAAGTACAAAGATTCAAGAGAACAATTCGAGATAAGAACTCATAAAAGATTAATCGACATTGTTAATCCATCACCAAGAACTGTTGATGCATTAATGAGATTAAATCTTCCAGCTGGTGTTGATATAGAAATCAAGCTATAATAACTGGAAATAAAAAAGAAAACGGCTAGTTATGATTGTTAACAGTCCGCTAATTAGTTTGGGAGGTGTAAATACATGAAAAAAGCTATAATTGGTAAAAAAGTTGGAATGACACAAATTTTTAATGAAAATGGAAAAGTGATTCCTGTAACTGTAGTTCAAGCTGGCCCATGTGTTGTTGTTCAAAAGAAAACATTAGATAATGATGGTTATGAAGCAATACAAGTTGGTTTTGATGAAATAAGAGAAAAATTAGCTAACAAGCCAAGAAAAGGGCAATTTGCTAAAGCAGGAGTTAGTTTAAGAAGAACATTAAAAGAATTCAGACTTGAAGACATTAGTCAATATGAAGTAGGAGCTGAAATAAAGGCTGATGTATTTGAAGTAGGAGAAAAAGTTGATGTATCTGCTGTTTCAAAAGGTAAGGGGTTCCAAGGTGCTATTAAGAGATGGAACCAACAAAGAGGAGATATGACTCATGGTTCTAAGTTCCATAGAGCGCCAGGTTCAATGGGAGCTTCATCAGATCCATCTAAAACATTCAAGAATAAGAGAATGCCAGGACATATGGGATCTGTTAATACAACAGTACTTAATTTAGAAATTGTTAAAGTAATAGCTGAAAAGAATTTAATACTAATTAAGGGTGGAATCCCAGGACCTAATAAAGGTACAGTAGTAATTAAAGATACAACTAGAGCTTAATTTCTTTGAAGAAAGGAGGAAATAGAATGCCTACAGTAGGAGTATTTAATAAAGAAGGAAATAAAGTTGCAGACATGGAATTAAATGAAAGTGTATTTGCAACAGAAGTTAATGAATATGCATTACATCAAGTAGTAGTAGCATTATTAGCTAACAAGAGACAAGGAACTCAATCAACTAAGACTAGATCTGAAGTTAGAGGAGGCGGAATTAAGCCTTGGAGACAAAAGGGTACTGGAAGAGCAAGACAAGGTTCTATCAGAGCACCACAATGGATCAAAGGTGGTATTGTATTCGCACCAAAACCAAGAGACTATAGAGTATCAGTTCCAAAGAGTATGAGAAAGGTTGCTATGAAATCTGCTTTAACTAGCAAGGTACAAGAAAATCAAATGATCATTCTTGAATCATTAAATTTCGACGCGCCAAAGACTAAAAATATGGTAGAAATGTTAAAAGCTTTAGAAGCTAACAAAGCTTTAATTATAACTGCTGAATCAAATGAAGTTGTTTATAAATCAGCAAGAAACATTCAAGGAATAAGTGTTATTCCAGCAAACAACATCAATGTATATGATTTACTAAAGTATGAAAAATTAATCATAACTAAAGATGCTGTATCAAAAATTGAGGAGGTGTACGCATAATGAAATTAACAAGCCATGATATAATAAGAAAGCCAGTTATAACTGAAAAAAGTATGGCATCTATGGCCGAAAAAAAGTACACTTTTATAGTTCATGCTGATGCTAATAAGTCTCAAATAAAAAGAGCTGTGGAAGAAGTTTTCAATGTTAAAGTTGAAGATGTTAATACTATAAACGGTTTAGGAAAAACTAAAAGAATGGGCGTACATGTAGGTAAGAGATCAGACTACAAAAAGGCTATTGTTAAATTAACTGAAGAAAGCAATGGAATTGAATTCTTCGAAAACATGCAATAGTATAATAAAGCCATTATTGGTGATAAACACCAGAGAAGCTTGAAAAAGGAGGGAATTTTAAATGGCAGTTAAAAAGTTTAACCCGATTACACCATCAAGAAGACAAATGACTATGCCTACTTTTGAAGAAATAACTTCACAAGAACCAGAAAAGTCACTTCTTGTTGCATTAAAAGTTAAAGCGGGTAGAAATAATCAAGGTAAAATCACTGTTAGACATCGTGGTGGTACTGTTAAGAGAAAATATAGAATAATAGATTTTAAAAGAAACAAAGATGAAGTTCGAGCAAAGGTTGCAACTATAGAATATGATCCAAACAGAACAGCGTATATTGCACTTGTTGTATATACAGATGGAGAAAAAAGATATATTCTTGCACCAAATGGATTAAAAGTTGGAGATATTATAGAATCAGGTGTTAATGCTGATATTAAACCAGGTAACGCTCTTCCATTAAAGAACATACCAGTTGGTACAGTTATTCATAACATCGAATTACAAAGAGGAAAAGGTGGCCAATTAGTTAGAGCTGCTGGTAACTCAGCACAATTAATGGCTAAAGAAGGAGATTATGCAACACTTAGATTACCGTCAGGTGAAATGAGATATGTAAGAATCGAATGTAGAGCTACAATTGGAACACTTTCTAATGCAACTAACGATATCGTTAATATCGGTAAAGCAGGAAGAAAAAGACATATGGGATGGAGACCAACAGTTAGAGGTTCTGTTATGAATCCTAATGATCACCCTCATGGTGGTGGTGAAGGTAAATCTCCAGTTGGTAGACCAAGTCCAGTTACTCCATGGGGGAAACCAGCACTTGGATACAAAACTAGAAAGAGCAAAAAATATTCAGATAAGTTTATTATCAAAGATAGAAGAACTAAGTAGTCTGGGGAGAATAGTAAGTTCTCTTCACAACTTAGGACTTAGCATTTATGAAGGGAGGCATATTAGTGAGTAGATCAACAAAGAAAGCACCTTTTGTTCATGAAGGACTTTTCAAGAAGGTAGAAGAAATGAATGGCAGTGGAGATAAAAAAGTTGTAAAGACTTGGTCAAGAAGTTCAACTATTTTTCCACAATTTATAGGTCATACAATTGCTGTTCATGACGGAAGAAAACATGTACCAGTATATATATCAGAAGACATGGTTGGACATAAGTTAGGTGAATTTGTATTAACTAGAACTTATAAGGGTCATGATTCAGATAAATCATCAAAAAAGAGATAGTCTGGAAAGGAGGATCATAAATGGAAGCTAGAGCTATAGCAAAATATATCAGAATGTCTCCAACTAAGGTAGGAGTAATTCTTGATTTAATAAGAGGAAAACAAGTTAAAGAAGCTTTTGCTATTTTACAATATACTCCAAGAGAAGCAGCTGTTGTAATTAACAAAGTTTTAAAGTCGGCTGTTGCAAATGCAGAAAACAATTTAGAATTAAACGCTGATAATTTATATGTTTCACAATGTTTTGTTGGTCAAGGATCAACATTAAAGAGATTTCAACCTCATGCTCAAGGTAGAGCATTTAAAATTTTAAAGAAAACAAGCAATATAACAGTAATTGTTAAAGAAAGAGCTTAGTTTATAAAAGGAGGGAAAAGCAAGTGGGTCAAAAAGTAAATCCTCATGGCCTTAGAGTAGGTGTTATCAAAGGTTGGAATGCAAAATGGTATGCTAACAAAAAGAATTTTGCAGACAATCTTATAGAAGATAATCAAATTAGGAAATTTGTTAAAAAAGAACTTTTTTCAGCAGGTATTTCTAAAATAGAAATTGAAAGAGCAGCTAAAAGAGTTAAATTAAATATATACACAGCAAAACCTGGTGTTATAATAGGTAAGGGTGGATCTGGAATTGAAGCCTTAAAGAATAAATTAACTGCATTTGTTAATAACAAAAATGTTTTAATAAATATAGTTGAAGTTAAGAGTGCGGATGCAGATGCTCAATTAATGGCAGAAAACATTGCTGCACAATTAGAAAAGAGAATTTCATTCAGAAGAGCTATGAAGCAAACAATGCAAAGAGCTATGAGACAAGGCATTAAAGGTGTAAAAACTCAATGTGCTGGAAGACTAGGCGGAGCTGAAATAGCAAGAACTGAACATTATCATGAAGGAACAATTCCACTACAAACATTAAGAGCGGATATTGACTATGGATTTGCAGAAGCAGATACAACATATGGTAAAGTCGGAGTTAAGGTTTGGGTTTATAATGGAGAAGTTCTTCCAACTAAGAAAGTAGAAAAGGAAGAGGCTAACGCATAGGAAAGGAGGAATAGATCATGTTAATGCCTAAAAGGGTAAAACATCGTAAGGTGCAACGTGGTAGAATGAAAGGTAAAGCAACAAGAGGTAATTTCTTGGCTTATGGAGATTACGGAATCCAAGCACTAAGCTGTGGATGGATTACAAGCAACCAAATTGAATCTGCCAGAATTGCGATTAATAGATACATTAAAAGAGGTGGAAAACTTTGGATAAAGATTTTCCCAGATAAACCAGTTACAGAAAAACCAGCTGAAACAAGAATGGGTTCAGGTAAAGGATCACCAGAATACTGGGTTGCAGTAGTTAAACCGGGTAGAGTATTATTTGAATTATCAGGTGTAGCAGAAGAAACTGCAAGAGAAGCAATGAGACTTGCTTCACACAAACTTCCTGTAAAGACAAAATTTGTTTCAAAAAGAGATTTTGCGGAAATGGGTGGTGAAGAATAATGAAGGCTAGAGAATTAAACGAATTAAAATCAAGCAATCCTCAAGATTTAACAATAAAACTAGGCGATCTTAAAGCTGAATTATTTAACTTAAGATTTCAATTAGCTACAGGTCAATTGGAAAATCCAATGAGAATAAGAGAAGTTAAGAAGTCTATAGCCCAAATAAAAACCATCTTAAGAGAAGAAGAATTAAAGGCATTGCAACAATAAAAGTTGGAAGGAGGTAAGCCCTAATGGAAAGATCATTAAGAAAAAAAAGAATTGGTAGGGTTGTTTCTGATAAAATGGAAAAGACTATTGTAGTTGCTGTTGAAACTAAAGTTAGACATCCGTTATATGGAAAAACAGTTAATAAGACTACAAAGTTCAAAGTACATGATGAAAAAAACGAAGCTAAAATTAATGATAGAGTATCAATAATGGAAACTAGACCTTTATCTAAAGATAAGAGATGGAGACTTGTTGAAATAGTTGAAAAGGCTAAATAAGCTTTAAAACTGAAAGGAGGGTAATTTAATGATACAACAACAAACCTTATTAAAGGTTGCAGATAATTCAGGTGCAAAAGAAATTATGTGTATCAGAGTCCTAGGCGGATCTAAAAGAAAGTTCGGTAATATCGGTGATATTATAGTAGCGAGTGTTAAAAGTGCAACACCAGGTGGAGTTGTTAAAAAAGGTGAAGTTGTAAAGGCAGTTGTAGTTAGATCAGTAAAAGGTGTAAGAAGAGCAGACGGTTCATATATTAAATTTGACGAAAACGCAGCAGTTATAATTAAAGATGATAAACAACCTAAGGGAACTCGTATCTTTGGACCTGTTGCTAGGGAGCTAAGAGATAAAGAATTCAACAAAATTTTATCATTAGCACCAGAAGTTCTATAAGAGGAGGTGGCTAACTTGAAGATACATGTAAGAAAGAATGATACAGTTATTGTTATATCAGGAAAAGATAAAGGCAAGACTGGTGAAGTAATAAAGACATATCCAAAGACAGGAAAAATTCTTGTTCAAGGAGTTCATATAGTAAAGAAACACCAAAAGGCTAATAAAGGTCAAATGGAAAGTGCTATAATTGAAAAAGAAGCAGCAATCAATAGTTCAAAAGTTATGTTATATTGTAACAAATGTAAGAATGCAACTAGAATTAGTAACAAAATCCTAGATGATGGTACTAAGGTTAGAGTATGTAAAAAATGCGGAGAAACATTCTAAAATTTGAAAGGAGGTAACTAATATGACAAGACTTCAAGATAAATATCAAAAAGAAGTAATTCCAGCTATGATTGAAAAGTTCGGATATAAAAACATAATGGAAGTTCCTAAATTAGAAAAGATCGTAATAAATATGGGAGTTGGAGAAGCTAAAGAAAACCAAAAGGTTTTAGAATCAGCAGTTAGCGATTTAACTTTAATAGCAGGTCAAAAGCCTATATTAACAAGAGCAAAGAAATCAGTAGCTAACTTTAAAATTAGAGAAAACATGGCATTAGGATGCAAAGTTACTCTAAGAAAAGCTAAGATGTTTGAATTTGCTGATAAGTTAATGAGTATTGCTTTACCAAGAGTTAGAGATTTCAGAGGAGTTTCAAGCAAGGCATTTGATGGTAGAGGAAATTATTCATTGGGAATTAAGGAACAATTAATATTCCCAGAAATTGAATATGATAAGATTGATAAAGTTAGAGGAATGGATATAATCTTCGTTACTACAGCTAACACTGACGAAGAAGCTAGAGAATTATTAAGATTCCTAGGAATGCCATTCGCTCAATAATAAGGAGGGAAACACATTGGCACGTAAGGCTATTATTGAAAAGTGGAGCAAAACTCCTAAATTTAAAACACAAGCTTATACAAGATGTAGAATATGTGGAAGACCACATGCTGTATTAAAAAAATATGGAGTATGCCGTATTTGTTTTAGAGAGCTTGCTTATAAGGGCGAAATTCCAGGTTGTAGAAAAGCAAGTTGGTAATATACACAAGGTAACGAAAGGAGGCACATTAAATGGTTATGACAGATCCTATAGCAGATTTATTAACTCGTGTAAGAAATGCTAATGCTGTAAGACATGAAGTGGTAGAAGTACCTTCTTCAACAGTAAAGAAGGAAATTGCAAATATATTATTACAAGAGGGTTATATAAAAGAAATAAATGAATATAACGATGGTGTTGTTCCAATGTTAAGATTATCTCTTAAATATGGAGCTAACAAAGAAAGAGTTATAACTGGTATTAAGAGAATTTCTAAGCCAGGATTAAGAGTTTATTGTAAAAAAGACGAAGTACCTAAGGTTCTTAATGGATTAGGAATTGCTGTTGTTTCAACTTCAAACGGAATAATGGTAGATAGAGAAGCTAGAAAGAAAAGTTTAGGCGGAGAAGTAATCTGTTACGTTTGGTAATATTTTTTATGAAATAAACTAAGCGAAATTGTGATAGACATACAATTTTTAAATAATACAGGAGGTGCAATTATGTCAAGAGTAGGTAGATTACCTATAGCTATTCCTGCTGGCGTAACTGTTACTGTAACACCAGACAACGTTGTTACAGTTAACGGACCAAAGGGTGAATTAGTTAAAACTATGCATGAAAATATTAGCATAGCTGTTGAAAACAATGAAGTAATTGTTACTAGACATAGTGAACAAAAAGATCATAGAGCTCTTCATGGTTTAACAAGAGCATTGATTAATAATATGGTAATTGGAGTAAAAGAAGGTTATCAAAAGACTTTAGATTTAGTTGGTGTTGGTTATAGAGCTCAATTACAAGGAAAGAAACTTGTAATGAACCTTGGATATTCACACCCAGTTGAAATTGAACCTATTGACGGAATCACATTCGAAACTCCAGCTGCAACTAGAATAATAATTAGCGGAATCGACAAAGAAAAAGTTGGATTTGCAGCAGCAGATATAAGAAAATGGAGAGTACCAGAACCATATAAGGGTAAAGGTATTAAATACGAAAACGAAGTGATCAGACGTAAAGAAGGTAAGACTGGTAAGAAATAATAGAAAGGAGTGAGTTTTATGTTCAAGAAGGTAGACAAAAAAGCAAAAAGAGAAAAACGTCACCTTAGAGTTCGTAAAAAAGTTTTTGGAACTGCGGAAAGACCAAGACTTTCAGTTTTTAAGAGTGAAAAGAATATATATGCACAAGTTATCGATGATATAAATGGTGTTACATTAGTAGCTGCTTCAAGTCTAGATAAAGATTTCGCTGCTAAAGGCGGAAACAAAGAAGGCGCTAAGCTTATTGGAGAAGTAGTTGCAAAAAGAGCTATAGAAAAAGGAATTGATGCAGTGGTATTTGACAGAGGTGGATACATATATCACGGAAGAATTCAAGAATTAGCACAAGCAGCTAGAGAAGCAGGCTTGAAATTCTAATATACGAGGAGGGAAATAAATGAGAATCGATCCTAGTACACTAGACCTTAAAGAAAAGGTTGTTTTTATAAACAGAGTTACTAAGGTTGTTAAGGGTGGTAGAAACTTTAGATTCAGCGCTTTAGTTGTTGTCGGAGACGAGAACGGACACGTTGGTGTTGGAATGGGTAAGTCTATCGAAATCCCAGAAGCAATTAAAAAAGGAATAGAAGATGCTAAGAAAAATTTAGTAAGTGTTGCTATGGTGGGAACAACAGTTCCACATCAAGTGAACGGTAAATTTGGAACATCAAATGTTTTAATTATGCCAGCTAAAGAGGGTACAGGAGTTATCGCTGGAGGTCCAGCGAGAGTTGTACTTGAATTAGCAGGATTAAAGGATGTTAGAGCTAAATCATTAGGTTCAAATAATCCTAATAACATGGTAAGTGCTACAATAAACGGATTAGCTAGTTTAAGAACAGTTGAAGATATTGCTAAATTAAGAGGCAAATCTGTAGAAGAAATATTAGGTTAGGAGGTATTGCAATGGCTAAATTAAGAGTTACATTAGTAAAGAGCTTAATAGGTAGAAAGAAAGACCATATCGCTACTGCAAATGCTCTTGGACTTAAGAAAATAGGGAAAACAGTAGAACCTGAGGCAACACCTCAAGTACAAGGTATGATAAAAAAGATTGAATATCTATTAAAAGTAGAAGAAGTATAAAAATAAGGAGGTGCACTGAATATGAAACTTCACGAACTAAAACCAGCAGCAGGTAGCAAAAAAGCACCTAAAAGACTTGGTAGAGGTACTGGATCTGGCACAGGAAGAAATGCTGGTAAGGGTGAAAAAGGTCAAAATGCAAGATCAGGTGGTGGCGTAAGACCAGGTTTTGAAGGCGGTCAAATGCCTTTATATAGAAGACTTCCAAAGAGAGGTTTTACAAATATTTTTGCTAAGAAGATTGTTAGTATAAATCTTGATAGATTAAATATATTTGAAAATGGTACAGAAGTTACACCAGAAGTATTACTTGAAAGAAGAGTTATAAGTAAAGTATTAGACGGCGTAAAAATTCTTGGAAATGGAACATTAGAAAAAAGCTTAACGATTAAAGGATGTAAGTTCTCTAAGTCTGCTATAGAAAAAATCGAAGCAGCTGGGGGAAAAGTTGAGGTGATTTAAAGTGCTTCAAACTCTACGGAATGCATTCAAGGTTCCTGATATTAGAAAAAAGATCTTATGGTCTATATTATTAGTTGCAGTTTTCAGGATGGGAAGCCATATTCCTCTTCCTGGAATTAATTCCGACTATCTAAAGAGCCTATCTCAATCAGGAGGGTTATTAGGATTTTATGATATGATTTCTGGAGGTGCTTTCAGCAGATCTAGTATATTAGCATTAGGTGTTATGCCATATATTAATGCATCAATCATAATCCAATTGCTAACTGTTGCAATTCCACAGTTAGAGCAACTTTCTAAAGAGGGGCAAAATGGAAGAAAGAAGATACAAAATGCAACACGTTATGTATCTTTAGTAATATCTTTCATATTAGCATATGGAATATTTGCAACAATTTCTAGTAGTGGTGCAACATCAGGATTGCAATTGATACAAAAGATAATCATTATTTTTGCATTAGTAGTTGGTACTACATTTTGTATGTGGTTAGGTGATCAACTTACAGTTAAAGGAATTGGTAATGGAACGTCTGTGTTAATATTTGTAAATATTATATCGCATATTCCAACAACCATTGCTTCAATGATGACACTTAAAGAAGCTGGGAGTGCAAGTATAGTAGGGATTACATTGTTTGGAGTTTTTATTGTGTTAATGCTTGGAACGATTTTATATTTCTCATTATCAGAGAGAAGAATACCAGTACAATATGCTGGTAAATTCGCTTCTGGAAATGGTGGTATGGTAAAATCACAATCAACACATATTCCATTAAGTATAATTGGATCTGCAGTTTTAGCAATTATATTTTCTATGTCAGTAATGGAATTTCCAAAAACAATAGCACAATTATTTGGTGGTTTTGGTGAAGCTCAAAAAGAATGGGCAAAGTGGATTTTAAACAATCCTACATGTCCTTTTAATCAAAAGAGCTGGATATATTTAGCATTGTATTCAGTGCTTACAGTATTTTTCAATTGGTTCTATACTCAGATTACATTTAAACCAGATGAAATGTCTGAGAACTTACACAAATCAGCAGGTTTTGTGCCAGGAATAAGACCGGGAGAAGAAACTACAACATATTTTGAGAAAGTTCTTAATAGACTATCATTTATTGGTGGAGTATTGGCAGCTATTTTGGCTATTAGTCCAATAATGATACAAAACTACACTGATTTTAAAGATATATATTTTACAGGAACTGGGATGCTGATTCTTATAAATGTTGCATTAGATTTTACTAGAAAAGTAGAATCACAAATGGTGGTTAGACACTATAAAGGATTTCTTAAATAGATTAGAATAAATGGAGATGAAGCCAGTGAAGATAGTATTACTAGGTCCTCCTGGAGCTGGAAAGGGAACACAGGCTAAATCAATCAGTAATAAATATTCAATACCACATATTTCTACAGGAGACATTTTTAGAAAAAATATTTCTGAAAACACTCCTTTAGGGATAGAAGCAAAAAGTTATATGGATAACGGACAGCTGGTTCCTGATGAAGTAACTATCAATATGGTTAAGGATAGATTGAAGCAGGATGATTGTAGTGATGGATACTTATTAGATGGTTTTCCTAGAACTGTGGTTCAAGCTGACGCTCTTAACAGCTTTCTTATAGAAAGAGGAGAACAATTAGATACTGCATTATTAATAAAAGTACCTAATGAATTTATCTTAGAAAGAATGACTGGTAGAAGAGTATGTCCATCGTGTGGAGCAAGTTATCATGTGAAATTCAATCCTCCAACTAATGAAGGAAAATGTGATTTGTGTGGAAGTGAAGTTATACAAAGGAAAGATGATACAGTTGAAACTGTAAAAGAAAGACTTGATGTATATCAAAAAGAAACACAACCATTAATAGAATTTTATGGTGAAAAACAAATGCTTTCAGCAGTAGATGGTACAAAAGCTATTAATGAAGTTTTCAGAGGAATATGCGAAACATTGGGGAATAATAAGTAATGATTATTATAAAAAATAGTGATGAAATAGCCCTAATGAAAAAAGCAGGTAGAATAGTAGGAGAAACATTGCTATTGCTTGAAAAAGAGGTAAAACCCGGTATAACAACTGCAGATTTGGATAGAATAGCAGAAGAATTTATAACTAAGCATGGAGCAAAACCTTCATTTAAAGGCTTATATGGTTTTCCTTCGTCACTATGTATTTCAGTTAATGAGCAGGTAATACATGGATTTCCGAGTGCTTATGTTCTTAAAGAAGGCGATATAGTTAGTATTGATTGTGGAGCATTTTATGATGGATTTCACGGAGATGCTGCAAGAACCTTCCCAATTGGAAATATTTCAGTAGATGCTCAAAAATTAATTGATATAACAAGAGAAAGTTTTTTTCAAGGTATAAAGTTTGCCAAAGAAGGAAATAAATTAACTGATATATCATATGAGATACAAAGCTACGTAGAAGCAGCAGGTTTCTCTGTTGTAAGAGATTTTGTAGGTCATGGGATTGGACGAAAAGTTCATGAAGAACCCAATGTACCTAATTTTGGGAAAGCTGGTAGAGGTCCGGAATTACTTAACGGCATGGTATTAGCAATAGAACCTATGGTTAATGCAGGTACTCATAAAGTTAAAACTTTAAAAGATGGATGGACAGTTGTGACAGCTGATAATTCTTTATCAGCACATTATGAAAACACAGTTGCAATTTTATCAGATGGACCTGAAATATTAACACTGATTAAGTAGAAAAAAGAGTGTTGCTTAGTTATAAATTTGCATAATACCGTAATGGTGATGTAATTTATGCTAAGGTAATCATAGAGGTGAAAAATTTGCAAAACAATGACTTGATTGGAAAAGTAGTACTTTCAAAAGCAGGAAGAGATATAGATCACTTATATGTTGTTGTTAGGCAGATAGATGATAATTATGTATTACTAGTTAATGGAAATACAAAGTTGATTAATATGCCTAAGAAGAAAAAGATTAAACACTTAAGTATTTTAGAAGATATAGATGATGAATTATTATCATCAATACAATCATGCGATAAGAGTACTGATTTAAAAATTAAGAGATTTCTAAAGTTTAGATGCATTGTTAAGGAGGGTTGATTACCTTATGTCAAAAGACGACGTTATAGAAATGCAAGGTACAGTCCTAGAATCATTACCAAATGCTATGTTTCAAGTTGAACTTGAAAGTGGGCATAAGATTCTAGCACATATATCAGGTAAATTAAGAATGAACTTCATAAGAATTTTACCAGGAGATAAAGTTACAGTAGAGCTTTCTCCTTATGATTTAACAAGAGGTAGAATTACATGGAGAGCTAAATAGATAGATATAGCTAGATTTAATATCTATCACAAAAGTAATATGAGGAGGGTTAGCTATGAAAGTAAGACCATCAGTTAAGCCTATTTGTGAAAAGTGCAAAGTAATAAGAAGAAAAGGGAAAGTCATGGTAATCTGTGAAAATCCTAAGCACAAGCAAAAACAAGGCTAATGATCAAGTTTACAATATTATTTACATTAAAATAAATGTAAATAATATTGACATTTCAGCAAAAGTCAAATATGATTATATAGTCGTTTAATTAATCAAAAATAAATTTTAGGGCGGCTGACAATGGAAATTCTCTATTGACCTAAAATTTTATTATAAATATTAAATCAACTTTATACATTTCAATTATCAGGAGGTGTAAATTTTAATGGCAAGAATATCAGGTATTGACCTACCAAGAGAAAAAAGAGTTGAAATAGGTTTAACATATATATATGGGATAGGCTTAGCAACTTCACAAAAAATCTTAACTGCAACAGGAATTAATGTAGAAACAAGAGTTAAGGATTTATCAGAAGAAGAAGTTAATGAAATCAGAACTTATATCAACAAGAACTTAATGGTTGAAGGTGACTTAAGAAGAGACGTCGCTATGAATATCAAGAGATTAGTAGATATAGGATCATACAGAGGAATTAGACATAGAAGAGGTCTTCCAGTAAGAGGACAAAAGACTAAGACTAATGCTAGAACTAGAAAAGGTCCTAAGAAAACAATAGCTAATAAGAAGAAATAGTAAGGAGGGAAGATAATGGCAGCTCAAAAAGTTAAGAAGACTAGAAGAAAAAAAGAAAGAAAAAATGTTGAGCATGGTGCTGCGCACATTAAGTCAACTTTTAATAATTCAATAGTTACTTTAACAGATGCAGTAGGAAATGCTTTATCATGGTCAAGTGCAGGAGCACTAGGCTTTAGAGGATCAAGAAAGAGTACACCATATGCAGCTCAAGCAGCAGCAGAAACTGCAGCTAGAGTAGCAATGGAACATGGTTTAAAGAGTATAGAAGTTTATGTTAAGGGACCTGGTTCAGGTAGAGAAGCAGCTATAAGATCCTTACAAGCAGCAGGACTAGAAGTAACTTTAATTAAAGATGTTACTCCAATACCACATAATGGTTGTAGACCACCAAAGAGAAGAAGAGTCTAATTATAACTGTAAATAGGAGGTGTAATTTTAATGGCAAGATATACTGGCGCTACATGTAGATTATGTAGAAGAGAAGGTATGAAACTTTTCCTTAAAGGTGATAGATGTTTTACAGATAAATGTGCTTTTGTAAGAAGAAGCTATGCACCAGGACAACATGGGGCAAGTAAGAAGAAGATTTCAGACTATGGAGTTCAATTAAGAGAAAAGCAAAAAGCAAGAAGAATTTATGGCATATTAGAAGGCCAATTCAGAACATATTATGAAAAGGCTGAGCATATTAAAGGTATTACAGGTGAAAACTTACTTAAATTATTAGAAATGAGACTTGATAACGTAGCTTATAGATTAGGTTATGGTGCATCAAGAAATGAAGCTAGACAATTAGTAACTCATGGACATTTCTTAATAAATGGTAAGAAGGTTGACATTTGTTCATACAAGGTTTCAGTTAATGATGTAATTACTGTATGTGAAAAAAGCAGATCAAGTGAAAAGTTTAAAACTTTTGCAGAAAATCCAAAAACTTTACCAAAATGGTTAGAAGCTAATGTTGAAAACTATGAAGGAAAAGTAGTTGCAGAGCCATCAAGAGAAGATATAGATGTGCCTGTTAACGAAACGCTTATTGTTGAGTTATACAGTAAATAATATATTTATATTTGTTAGAGAAATTTATCACAATATATGCAAATATAGAATCAGTTGCCCTCATAATAAGGTTGCCATTTATAAAATAAGGAGGGTTTGTCAATGTTAGAAATCGAAAAGCCAATAATAGAATGTATAGAAGCTAATGAAGATGGTACGTATGGTAAATATGTTGTTGAGCCACTTGAAAGAGGATATGGTATTACATTAGGGAATGCCTTAAGAAGAATATTATTATCATCTCTTCCAGGAGCGGCTGCAACTTCTGTTAAAATCGACGGAATTCTTCATGAGTTTTCTACTGTTCAAGGAGTTAAAGAAGATGTTACGGAATTAATTCTTAATGTCAAATCATTAGCTTTAAAAATGAATGGTGAAGGTCCAAAGGTTATTTATATTGATGCTAAGGGACCGGGTGAAGTTACTGGAGCAGATATAAAGACTGATGGAGATGTCGAAGTTGTTAGTAAGAATTTACATATTGCAACTTTAGACAACGATGGAAGACTTTATATGGAATTGACAGTTAATAAGGGAAGAGGATACGTTACTCAGAACAAGAACAAGAGTGATGAATTACCAATTTCATCAATTGCAGTTGATTCTATTTATACACCAGTAAAAAGAGTTAATTTTACTGTTGATAATACAAGAGTTGGTCAAATTACTGATTATGATAAATTAACTTTAGAAATTTGGACTGATGGTACTATAAAAATAGATGAAGCTATCAGTTTATCAGCAAAAATACTTATTGAACATTTTAAGTTATTTATGTCTTTGACAGATAATACTAACGATGTTGAAATAATGATAGAAAAAGAAGACGATAAAAAGGAAAAAGTACTAGAGATGACTGTAGAAGAACTTGATTTATCAGTTAGATCATATAACTGTTTAAAGAGAGCTGGAATTAATACAGTTCAAGAACTTGCCACAAAATCAATGGACGATATGATGAAGGTAAGAAATCTAGGAAAGAAATCGTTAGAAGAAGTTGAAAGAAAGCTTAAGGAGTTAGGCTTATGCCTAACACTAACTGAGGAGTAAGGAGGTAAATATCCATGGCAGGTCATCGTAAATTAGGTCTTCCTACAGACCAAAGAAGAGCTATGCTAAGAAATCTTGTTACTAGTCTATTAAAACATGGTAAAATTGAAACAACGGACACAAGAGCTAAGGAAACTAGATCAATAGCAGAAAAAATGATTACTCTTGGAAAAAGAGGAGATCTTCATGCTAGAAGACAAGTGTTATCTTATGTTAGAGAAGAATTAGTTGTTAAGAATTTATTTGATAATGTAGCTCCAAAGTACGCTGAAAGAAATGGCGGATACACTAGAATGATTAAAAAAGGTCCTAGAAGAGGGGACGGAGCTGAGATAGTAATACTTGAATTAGTATAATATCAAGGGGATTAAGTTTAGGCTTAATCCCCATTTTAACATAAAAAATTAAATAATAAAATTAATATATTATAGAGCGGTTTTTTATAATTATGATAAAAATACAGACTCTTTATTGAATAAATGAGATTTTCAGATATAATAAAATTAGTAATTGAAGTTTATGTAGAATTATAGATAATATAAGACATTTGTATAATATATTAATAATAAATTATAGAGATTAGGAATAGATGTGGAGGTATACCATGGATGATGCAATGATAAAATGCGCAAATGTATCTTTTAAATATATAAAAAATTCAGAAGGAATTAATGAAGAAAGATATGCTGTAAAAAGTGTTAATTTAGAAGTGAAAAAAGGTGAGTTTTTAGTTATACTAGGTCATAATGGTTCAGGAAAATCAACAATAGCTAAGCATATGAATGCACTAGTTGTCCCAACAGAAGGTACAGTTGTAGTAGATGGTCTTGATACAAGCAAGCCAGAAAATGTTTGGAATATTAGATCTAAAGCAGGAATGGTTTTTCAAAATCCTGATAACCAGTTAGTTGCAACGATAGTTGAAGAAGATGTGGCTTTTGGTCCTGAAAATTTAGGTGTTGAACCATCAGAAATACGTAAAAGAGTTGATGAAAGCTTGGAAAAGGTAGGTATGGCAAAGTATAAGAGACACGCACCACATCTTTTATCAGGTGGGCAAAAGCAAAGAATTGCTATAGCAGGAATACTTGCAATAGACCCTCAATGTATAATTTTTGATGAACCAACAGCAATGCTAGATCCATCTGGAAGAAGAGATGTACTCAATAATATTAAAAATCTTAATAAAAACCATGGAATGACAGTAGTATTAATAACTCATTATATGGATGAAGCAGCTCAAGCAGACAGGATCATAGTAATGGATGGTGGAAGCATTAAAATGGAAGGGACACCAAGAGAAATATTCCCACAAGTTGAGCGTATGAAAAAGATTGGATTAGATGTTCCGCAAGTTACTGAATTAGCTTATGAATTAAAGAAATTAGGAATAAATATCAATGAAAAAATATTAAATGTAGATGAGATGGTGAATGAGTTATGTCAATTAAAATAGAGAATTTAACACATGTATATATGCCTAAAAGTCCATTTGAAAAAATTGCATTAGATAATGTCTCATTAGATATAGCAGATGGGGAATTTTTAGCTTTAATTGGACACACTGGTTCTGGTAAGTCAACTTTAATTCAACACTTTAATGGATTATTAGAAGCTACTAGTGGAAAAATAGTTGTTGATGGAGTAGATATTACAGATAAAAAGGCCAAATTAACCAACATACGTAAGAAGGTTGGTTTAGTATTTCAATATCCAGAATATCAACTTTTTGAAGAAACCATAGCTAAAGATATTGAATTTGGGCCTAGAAATTTAGGTCTTTCAGAAGATGAAATTCATAATAGAGTGATTAAATCTATGGAAATGGTTGGGCTAGATTATGAAACTTATAAGGATAAGTCACCATTTGACTTGAGTGGTGGACAAAAGCGAAGAGTTGCTATTGCTGGTGTTATAGCAATGCAGCCAACAACATTGATATTAGATGAACCTACAGCGGGATTAGATCCTAAAGGTAGAGATGACATATTAGCACAAATAAGTAAATTACATAAGAACTATAATATGACCATAATAATAGTTAGTCATAGTATGGAAGATGTTGCAAAGATTGCAGAAAGAATTATTGTTATGAACGATGGTAAAATTGAATTGCAAGGGACTCCAGCAGATGTATTTAAAGAAGTTGAAACATTAGAGAAGATTGGGCTTGGTGTACCACAAGTTACTTATTTAGTTAGAGAATTAAGAAAAAAGGGATTTAATATATCAGATAATATATTTACAATAGACGATGCAAAGAAAGAGCTTTTATCTATTCTAAAGACAAATAAGGTAGAGGAGGAATAGGCAGGTTATGTTGAAGAATATTACTATAGGGCAATATTTGCCGGGAGAATCTTTTATTCATAAATTAGATCCTAGAACAAAAATTTTAATATCCATGCTTTTTATTGCATGTCTATTCATTATTAATAAATTCATTGGATATACTGTCATTATTGCATTTTTATTTGCAATTATATTAATAGCTAAAATTCCATTTCGATTTATTTTTAATGGTTTAAAGCCAATCTTTTTATTGGTAGCATTAACTGCTGTTTTAAATATATTTATGGCTAGAGGTGCAGACGGAACAGAAGTTTTTAGTATGGGGTTTTTAAAAGTTTATCCTGAGGGCCTAAGTATTGCAGCGTTTATGGCTATAAGATTAGTGTTATTAATAGTAGGAACATCGTTATTAACATTAACTACTTCACCTATTGAATTGACAGATGGTATTGAAAAATTGCTTAAGCCAATTGGAAAGGAAATAGCTCATGAATTAGCTATGATGATGACAATAGCATTAAGATTTATTCCAACATTAGTAGATGAAACAGATAAGATAATGAAGGCACAAAAGGCCAGAGGCGCTGATTTTGAGTCAGGCGGGCTTATGAAGAAGGCTAAAAGCTTAGTACCACTTCTAGTACCTTTATTTATAAGTTCTTTTAGAAGAGCTGATGAACTAGCTATGGCGATGGAGGCAAGAGGATACAGAGGTGGTTCTGGAAGAACTAGAATGAAGGTATTAAGTTTTTCTTCTAAGGATGTAGTTGCTTTTGTTGTATTTGCACTTCTATGTGCATGGTGTCTATTAGTTAGATTTGTTTTAAATTAAGATTAGAGGATATAGATGAGAAATATAAAATTAATAATTGAATTTGATGGGAGTAGCTTTTCAGGTTGGCAAAGACAACCTAAGGGAAGGACTGTTCAGAAGGAAATAGAAACGGCAATATTTAAGGCTACTGGTGAAAATATAATGATTAATGGAAGCTCTAGAACTGATGCTGGTGTTCATGCAAGGGACATGGTTGCAAATTTTTTTACGAATAGCACAATACCAGCCGATAAATTCCGTGAAGCTATAAATACAAGGTTACCAGATGATGTATCTATCATAAAATCAGAAGAAGTCAATGAAGATTTTCACGCTAGATATTCTTCAAAAGGAAAGACATATTCGTATACCATTATTAATAGATATGAGAGATTATCCTTAGGACATCAATATTTATATCATTGTAGATATAATTTAAATGTTGATGAAATGAGGGAAGCTTGTAAATATTTTATTGGAACTTATGATTTTAGGGCATTCATGTCTCCGGGAAGTTCTATAAAGACAACTACAAGAACTATTCAAGAGCTTTATATAGAACAAAAAGGTTATAGGATAAAGATATTTATAACGGCTGATGGTTTTTTATATAATATGGTGAGAATAATAGTAGGAACCTTAATAAAAGTTGGCAATGGAAAATTAAAGGCTGAAGAGATGGAAAGCATAATAAAAGAGGGAAATAGAAAAAGAGCAGGGATGTGTGTTCCTCCAAATGGTCTAATATTAGAAAAAGTTTTTTATTAAATGGCAAAAAGATGTTGACACGCCCGTATGCGTGTATTATAATTAGTTTGTTTGTTAAAACATTTATGTATATAAGATCCACTAGCCCCGGGTCTTGACATAAAAAAATTTACTTCAAAGAAGTAAAGTATTAATGTAAGTTCAGGGAGGGAAACAGATGAAATCATACATTGCTAAAGCAAGTGAAGTTCAAAGAAAATGGTATGTAGTTGATGCTGCTGGTAAGCCACTAGGTAGAGTTGCTAGCCAAATTGCTTCAATTTTAAGAGGTAAAAACAAGCCAACATTTACACCTAATGTTGACTGCGGAGATTTTGTAATTGTTATTAACGCAGAAAAGGTTGTATTAACTGGTAAGAAATTAGATCAAAAGTTAATGAGAAAGCATAGTTTTTATCCAGGCGGATTAAAGGAAACTCCTTATAGAGTAGTATTAGATAAGAAGCCTGAATTCGCTTTTGAAGAAGCCGTAAGAAGAATGCTTCCAACAGGTGTTTTAGGAAGACAAATGCTAAAGAAATTAAACGTATATAGAGGTGCTCAACATAATCATGCAGCTCAACAACCAGAAGTACTTGAATTAAAGTATTAATACCGTCTCGGGAGGAGGAATAAGAAATGGCAAAAGTTCAATACATGGGAACTGGAAGAAGAAAGAAATCAGTTGCAAGAGTAAGACTTGTACCAGGAAATGGTAAGGTTACTATAAATAAAAGAGAAATTGAAAACTTTTTTGGTTTAGAAACATTAAGAGTTATCGTAAACCAACCATTAGTTTTAACTGGAACTAAGGATAAGTTTGACGTATTAGTAAATGTTCACGGTGGTGGATTTACAGGTCAAGCAGGAGCTATCAGACATGGTATAACTAGAGCATTAGTTAAATCAGATGAAGCTTTAAAGCCAGAATTAAAGAAGGCAGGTTTCTTAACAAGAGATCCAAGAATGACAGAAAGAAAGAAAGCTGGTCTTAAAAAAGCAAGAAGAGCTCCTCAATTCTCAAAGAGATAATATTTGGAGTATATGGAATCCCACAAACTCAGTGTTTGTGGGGTTTTATTTATATATAAAATTATATATAAATAGGTTATTTCTTATCTACAAGTAACACACAAGTAACAAATTTTTATATTAACTCAATAGCTTTTCTAAGTTCTTATATGTCATTGTGTGTATAAATTTTTTCGATAGTAATAAAGCTATTATGATCTATAAATTTTTTTATGGGCTTAGATTTACATCAGCATTATTCATTAAAGTAGCAAATATATCTCCACAATCATGACGTTTATTAATCATTCTTAGTTGTCCATTATAAGATAAATTTTTCTTTATAGTAGTCGCTATATAACATTCTTTATAAAAATATATTTAGTAGATTAAATAATAGTAAAAGAACAATATTTTTAGTTGATAGTTATGATGAATAAAAATAGTAGTTGGTGATATATTGTTAAATTTTGCCTTGATTTTACCCTAATTTTGTAACATAACTGTAATACTATATATTTACAATTTAACTACAGTATTAAACATGAAAGTAAAGATATAACATTAAAATGCTTTTATATTTAATATAGTATTATATTAAATGGAGGAAAAAGATGGGTAATAAACGTATTACAAGCAAAGTTATTACAGGATTAATGGTGGCTAGTATGACTATATCTAGTAGTGGTGCAGTGTATGCCACCGATACAGGAAATAGCAGTTCAAGTACTTCTACAATTTCAGACACTGGAGTATCAAGTGGGGTGCCAACTCTACCACCAGATAATGGGGGAACTAATCCACCTGGACTTGGCGGCGGTGAGGATACAAGTGTTACTAGTGGGCCAGCAGAATACTTACTAAGTGGACAAACTGTAACTCTAGCGAATCAAGAAATTGCAGCTACAGATACTAATGAATCAATTGTGAAAGTTACTGATGGTGGAAATTTAACATTAACAAATTCAAAGCTTACAAAAACCGGAGACACTTCTGCTGATGGTAGCAGCAATTTTTATGGACTTAATGCTGGAGTATTAGCAACAGCTGGGAGTAAAATTACATTGAAGGACGCTTCTATAAATACAAGTGCTTCAGGATCTAATTCAGTATTTGCAACAGGTGAGGGAGCTTATATTGAGGTATCTAATATTGCAATTAAAACAACAAAAGATTCTTCTAGAGGATTAGATGCTACTTTAGGTGGTACTGTAATTGGTAAAAATGTAAATATAAACACTGAAGGAGCACATTGTGGCGGTTTAGCAACAGACAGAGGTGGCGGAACAGTATCTGTAGCAAATAGTTCCGTTTCTACAGCAGGAGAAGGTTCACCTGGTATTTATTCAACAGGTGCAATTTCAGCTACTGACTCTAGTTTTAAAGCTACTGGATCAGAAGCAGCTGTAATAGAAGGTAGAAATTCTATTACGTTAACAAATTGTTCTTTATCAGGAGCCTTAAAGCATGGAGTAATGATATATCAAAGTTTCTCTGGTGATGCTGAAGTTGGTAAGGGTACATTTACAATGACTGGCGGTTCTCTTAAAGCAGCAGTAGGACCACTATTCTACTCTATAAATACAGATGCAGTAATAGATATAAAGGGTGTTGGCCTTGAAAATCCATCAGGTAAACTTTTAACAGCTAGTGCTGATAGGTGGGGTACTACTGGATCAAATGGTGCAAATGTAGATTTTACAGCTGATAGTGAGCGGCTTAAGGGAGATATAACTTGTGATAGTATAAGTACAATTATAGCTACATTAAAAAATGGTACAGCACTAGAAGGTAGTATTAATGCAGAGAATACAGCTAAGAGTGTGGCTTTAAACTTGGATTCAACAAGTACTTGGAGCGTTACAAGAACTTCTTATATAGCAAGATTAACTGATAGTGATGCAACACTAGCAAACATAAAGGATAATGGAAATACTATTTATTATGATTCAAGTGCAAATAGTTGGCTTAATGGTAAAACATATACCTTAACAGATGGAGGCAGTCTAGTACCTATTAATAATATAGTATAATAATTATTAATAGATTAGAAAATGTATTTATAGTTATACTGTAAACCATACAAATATTAATATTTTTATACTATAGGAAAAAATTAAGCACCCTACAATCTGATATACCGCATTTATAGAAACAGTTTATTATTTTAACTGTCAGCTATGAACTGCACCCTTTTTATTGGACAAAGTATTATAATTGTCTAATAGAAGGGGTGATTTTTTTGAAAGTAAAATACACACTTGAAAAGCGGTTAGAAATACTTGATGAGTGGAATAAAGCTAATAATGGCTCTCGTAATGCTGTAGCAAGAAAATATGGTGTAGCTCCACAAACAATACGAGGTTGGGAAAAAATTCAGGAGTTACACGGCCACGGTGCACTTGCACCTCGTAATGAAAAACCTACTAAATATACAGGTGACTTTCGCATAAAGGTTACAGAGGAATTACTAAATAGTGGTCTTTCAAAACATGAGATATGTGCTAAATATAATCTTAATGAAGCTTTAGTTCTTAGATGGAAAAGACTATATAATGAAAAAGGTAGAGAATTTTTATCTACAGATCATCGTGGACGAAAAAAAGGAGAACATATAAAAAATATAGTCAGCACTTGTAAAAATTTGAAACCAACTGATTTGCAAACAGAAACGGAGAAGGCTCTTTACAAGGAAAACGAGCGTCTTCGTGCGGAGCTAGATTACACAAAAAAAATTGCATGCCTTAATTCATTTAAAACAAGTACAAAAGAAAAAGTAACAGTAATTTATGGATTAAGGCATGAATACGCAATTACCTTCTTTTAGATATAGCACAAATTCCACATAGTGTTTATTATTATTCTATAAAACGAATGAACAAACTAGATAAGTATGAAGAAATAAAGGCAGAGATTATAGAAATCTTTGATAAGAATCAAAAAAGATATGGTTACTGACGTATTACAGCAGAATTACATAAACATGGATATTCAATTAATCATAAGACAGTACTAAAATTAATGAATTCTTTGGGACTGTTTTGTTGTGTGAGAATGAAAAAATATAACTCCTATAAGGGTGATGCTGGAAAATTTACACCTAATATATTAAACCGGAATTTTAAAGCAGACAAAGCGAATCAGAAATGGGTAACAGATATCAGTGAGATTTCATTTTGTGGTAAAAAAACATACTTATCAGTAATTCTGGATTTATATAATCGTGAAATTATTAGTTATAATCTTAGTGACCATGCAAATATGATGCAGATTAATCATACATTGGAACAAGCTTTTAGAAAGATACCTGATAACACGAACCTTATTTTACATTCAGATCAAGGCTGGCAGTATCAGCAAAAATCATATCAAAATAAATTAATAGTAAAGGGAATTCAACAAAGCATGTCACGTAAAGCAAACTGCCATGATAATGCAGTAGTAGAAAATTTCTTTAGTATATTAAAGACTGAGCTATTATATATAAGGGAATTTACATCAATCGAAGAAATAAAGAAAGAATTAATCAATTATATCGAATACTATAACAATGATCGAATCAAATATAGTTTAAATTGGTTAAGTCCAGTTGACTATAGAAAATCAGTAGCTTAAAAGAACCAGCAGTTACATTATACTACTGGTTCCATACATAAAATATTTTGTTCAACTTTTTGGGTTCATTTCACTATAAAGAGAGCATATCAATCAATGTAGGGGCTTTTTTTATTCACTCAGCAAATATAACAGCTTAAGTATTCAAATCAAAGCCTAACACTTTTTTAAATAATCATTATGACTCTGAATAATTAAGATTGTATAGTAAACAATAGTTATATAACTGAAAATAATTGGAGTATAGAGAGGTGGAAAATTAATGAGAATCAAAAAGGTTTCAGTAGTATTTTGCATATTTTTCTTAATATTTGGTATACCAGTAAGGGTAAGTGCAGATGTAAATAAAGTTCAACATATAATATTAATAGATCCAGGACATGGCGGCATTGATGGCGGAGCAAAATCTAAGAATGGAACAATAGAAAAGGATATAAATTTATCAATATCTATAAAGTTAAAAGCAGAATTAGAAGCAGCTAACTATCTTGTGTATATGACAAGAGCAGAGGATTCGCAATTAGATTCTAGAAAAGCAAAAGATTTAAGTGCACGATGCCAAATGAAAAAGGACACTAAATGTGATATGTTTATTTCTATTCATCAAAATATGTTTCCACAAGCAAATTGCTTTGGAGCACAAGTTTGGTATGCATCTAATGATGAGAGTAAAGTTTTAGCAGAAAATATTCAAACATCGTTGAAAGAAACCGTAGATGATAAAAATAAAAGGATTCCTAAAGCTGCTAAAGAACAATACAGGATATTAAGGGATGGTTATGAAGGTCCATGTGTTCTTGTAGAATGTGGTTTTTTATCTAATTATGAAGAGGAACAAAAATTAAAGAGCAGTGAGCATCAAGATAAAATAGTAAAAGGAATAACAGGTGGCGTTAATAAATATTTTGAAAGCAAGAACAATTAATTTTTTATTTAGAAGAAATAGTACCAACTTTTACACTATTTCTAGGTGTTTCAATTGAATAGTAAGAGTTACTTATAATTAAAAACAAACTATATAATATTAAACTGATTAGAGCGATAATTAAAAGATAAATTATTATAGTCATAATTTTAGTTGATTTTTGATCATCCATAGTTTGACCTCTTAATATATAGATTATATTTAATTATAGTAATAAAAGATTATAAATATGAAAGTATATAGTTGAAAAATAAAAATAACTATTATGGAATTCCAAAAAACTTAAAACGTATTAATTGAAAATTTATTGTTTTGGAAGACGAAAATATATATTTTATATAATTTTTAATGTTAAATAACTATTAGGATTTTAGAAAGTATAAGAATTATAGTAAATTGCATTTTATATAAGGTCTAATTAAATTCTTATGTTAATAAAAACACATACATCAGCAAGGCATAGTAGTTTAGTCATTGTGATATAGATTAGTAATAATAAATATTTAAAAACAGTTAGGTGCAAATAAATTTATTTGGGGTTGTAAATAAGAAGAATTGCTTTTAAACTTATTATGTAGTAATAAGTAGAAAACTTTTAAGAATAGAATTTGATTATTAATAATCATTTCTATTCTTATGCAAGCAATAATATAGAGGAGTTGTTAGGATGAGAGAAGTAAATGTTGAACTTATTAGAGATGCCGTTAGAAATTTATCAATTGAAGCAAATTATTTTTTGGGTTCAGATATTAAAGAATCATTGCAAAAATCTAGAGAAGAAGAAACTTGGAGTTTAGCATCAGAGGTTTTAGATAAGATAATTATTAACTCTGAAATTGCAAGTAATGAAAAAATGCCTATGTGCCAAGATACAGGGATGGCATGCGTATTTGTTGAAATAGGACAAGATGTACATATTGTTGGGGGAAAACTTGAGGATGCTATTAATGAAGGCGTACGTAGAGGATATGAGGAAGGATTCTTAAGAAAGTCAGTTGTAGAAGATCCTATTAGAAGAGTTAATACAAAGGACAATACTCCAGCTATAATTTATTATGACATAGTAGATGGAAACAAGGTTAAGATTACACTGGCTCCAAAGGGATTTGGTTCAGAAAATATGAGCAAAATAGGTATGCTTAAGCCTTCTGATGGTTTAGAAGGGGTTAAGAAGTTTATAATAGATACTGTTAAAGCGGCAGGTCCTAATCCATGTCCACCAATGGTTATAGGAGTTGGAATAGGAGGCACCTTTGATAAGGCTGCATATTTAGCTAAGAAAGCATTACTTAGACCTATTAACATAAGAAATAAAGATGAGTTTTATAAGGATTTAGAAATAGAACTATTAGAAAATATAAATAAATTAGGGATTGGACCACAAGGGTTTGGTGGAAAGACTACTGCTTTGGGATTAAATATAGAAACTTATCCAACTCATATTGCAGGATTACCTGTAGCAGTAAATATAAATTGTCATGCGACTAGACATAAAGAAGTTGTAATATAAAAGCATTTTAAAATTAATATATATGTTCTAATTAAATTACTACATTGAAAACAGATAAATTAACTAAGTATATTTAGTTTATTTATTAGAACATAGATACATTAAAAATAGTACAAAGTTGATAGAGTATTGGAGGAAGAATACGATGAAAATTAAATTAGAGACACCTCTTACAGAAGATAAAATATTGAATTTAAAAGCAGGAGATAGTGTTTTATTAAGTGGAGTAATTTATTCTGCAAGAGATGCTGCACATAAAAGATTAATAGATTTATTAAATGAAGGTGACGAGCTGCCTTTAAATATAAAAGATGAAACTATATATTATGTTGGACCATCACCAGCTAAACCAGGCATGGTAATAGGGTCAGCAGGACCTACAACTAGCTATAGAATGGATGCATATGCACCAAAGTTAATGGATCTTGGATTAAGAGGGATGATAGGTAAAGGTGCAAGAAATGAAGAAGTAATTGAATCAATTAAGAGAAATAAAGCTGTTTATTTTGGAGCTATTGGAGGTGCAGCAGCATTAATAGCTAAGAGTATTTTTAAATCCGAAATAATTGCATATGAAGATTTAGGGGCTGAAGCTATAAGAAAAATGGAAGTTAAGGACATGCCCTTAGTTGTTATCATAGATGCGGATGGGAATAATCTTTATGAATTAGGACAACAAAAGTATTTGAATTCAATTAAATAGAGGGATTATATATTTAGTGAGGTTGTTTCAAAAGACATAAAAGTCCTAAAAAAATTAAAAACTATTTATAAAATATGAAGAAACTCCACTTATATAAAGGGTTCTTATTTATGAAAATATGAAGAATTTTAAATATGATTTATGAGATAGTTATGTATATTTTCAATAAACAAAAGTATATAATAATCAACATTATAAACATAAAAAAGGAATGAGTTGTGGATAAACCAAACTCATTCCTTTTTTATGTGGATTATTTTAAATATTGTTTTAACTGATTAAAACAAAAATAATTTCTATAATAAAATATGTAAAATTAATATATTTTATATATTATATATTAATAAAGCCCTGTCCTCTCACCTCAGATGCATCAACTATAGTTATAAAGGCTTCTGGGTCTATGCTATGGATAGCAGTCTTTAATTCGACCATTTGACGAGAGGTTACAATACAATATAACATTTTCTTTTTATCATGAGTATATTCCCCTTCAGCAAATAGAGATGTAATTCCTCTATTTAAATCATTGATTACATAATCGATAATGTCTTTTTCTTTTACAGTTAATATGAGAAGGAGTTTCTTACTACTAAAACCTTTTAACATTTTATCCAGTACTATACTTTGGATAAAAAGAGAAACTAGAGTGTATAATCCTTCAGGAATACCTGAAATTAAGGCGCCTATTAATATTATTACTAAATTAAGTGAAAATCCTAAGCCGCCTATATTGAAGTTTGAATACTTTTGCCTAATAAGCATAGTTATAATATCAGTTCCTCCAGTAGAACCATGGCGTAAGAAAACTAATCCATAACCAATACCACATAAAACTCCACCATAGATACAGTAAAGCAGTAAATCTAAATTATCTAGAGAAGCTAGATGTGCTAAAGGTTTAGTTATAATTAGAGAAAGTGAAAGTGAAAGCATTCCTAGTGTTGTATAAATTATAAATGATTTATTAAGTTTTCTATATCCTATTAGTAGTAATGGAATGTTAAGCAAAAAAACAACTACACCAACAGGTATTCCAAACCTGTATTCTAAAAGTAATCCTATACCAGTAACTCCGCCACTTAAAAGTTTAGCGTGGGAAAGAAAAATATTTACCCCTAGAGAGGAAATCATGCAACCTAAGAAAATAATTAAGGCATCAATAATATTAGCTTTAAATTTGTAATATGTACTCATGAAAATGCTCCTTTAAAGTTATAAGTCTCTTAAATATTAAGACACGTTGTTAATGAAAAGTCAATATATAGAATAAATAGGGAATCTTTATTGAAAAAATACTTTTAATAGGAGATAATGTGTTTAGATAAAATTGATAATTTTGTGGTGAAATAATTGATAATTTGTTTTATTAAATATGAAAAAACATTTTTTATATTAAAATTGAAGAAATGTTTTTTGTATTAAAATTAAAAAAATTTAGATGTGATATTAAATATTATTAAATTATTTGTTAATAAATTTAAAGAGAACATTGAGGATAATTTAAATAGGAACGAAAAAGGATTTAAAGTTAAATTAGTTTTTAGTAAAAGAGTAAAAAGGAGAACAGTATGAACAGAATTAAGCTGCCAGGAAAAGAGAAATACAAAAAGATATTATTAGTGATTCTAGTTATAATAACAATAGGGACATTGTTTTATGAACATAATAAAAATATCAAGGAGAAGGAAAGAAAAGCACAACAAGAGATGGAAAAAGCTGCAGATAAGCAAGAGGATAATAATTCTAGTAAGGATAAGAAGAGTGATAGTGTAATTACTGAAGATAATTCAATTATTAACGAGAATAAAGCGACTACTAATGATCAAACTCAAAATAGTATAGTAACTAAAGATATTATAAATGAAGAAAATTCAACCGATAAACTAACTAATGAGAAAAAAAGCTATTCCAATAAGGAAAATGAATTATATAATCAAGCATATACATTATTTTTTTCCCATGATTATACTGGTGCAATTGACAAGGCAAATGCTCTTGTAAATGAATTCCCAAACAATTCAATGGGATATAACATAAGGGGCATTGCAAAATCTTATAATGGAGATTATAACGGTGGACTAAAGGACATAGATAGCTCTTTGCAAATTGATGAGAATTATGGATATGCAAGATTTAATAAGGCTCTTACTTATGAATTGTATGACAATATGGAAGATGCATTAAAGTGGTATAATAAAGCTTTAGAAGTTGAAGAATATGTCTGGGCTTACTATGGAATATCATCTATATATGGTAGAAGAGGTGATATAGATAACACAATGAAATATTTAAATAAAGCAATTGAAATGGATGCAACCATTAAAGAAACTGCTAAAGAAGAAGAAGATTTTAATCCAGTTAAGGATTTTGAAGCTTTTAAGAAAGCAGTATATAATTAATAATTCATATAAAAATAGAAGTCTAGATAGATAAACAGTTAAATTAAAATATGTAAAGTGAAACGTTAGGAGGAATTAACATGTTTAATGTATTAGTAGTTGATGATGAAAAAGAAATAAGAGATGCAATTGAAATATATTTAAGAGGGGAAAATTTAAAGGTGTTTAAAGCTGAAGATGGTTTTGAAGCTTTAGATATTCTTGAAAAGGAAAAGATACATCTTATTGTGCTTGATATAATGATGCCTAAACTTGATGGAATAAGAACTTGTTTAAAAATTAGGGAAAAGCAAAATCTTCCTATAATAATGCTATCTGCTAAGGGGGAAGATTCAGACAAAATATTAGGATTAAATGTAGGAGCAGATGATTATATAACAAAACCTTTTAACCATTTAGAATTGGTTGCTAGAGTTAAATCGCAATTGAGAAGATATGAAAAGCCACTGAGCGTTGAAGAAGGCAAGGAGATAATTAAAGTTAAGGATTTAATTATAGATACTATTGCGAAAAAAATCACATTAAGAGATGAAGAGATCAAGGTAACAGCAACAGAATATAAAATACTTCATTTATTAGCGTCAAATGCAGGCAAGGTATTTTCAATAAAAGAAATATATGAGAACGTATGGGAAGAAATATTTTACAAGAGTGAAAATACAGTAACTGTACATATAAGAAGGATAAGAGAAAAGATAGAAATAAACACAAAAGAGCCTGAATATATTAAGGTGGTGTGGGGAATTGGGTACAAAATTGAAAAGGAAGATTAAATTATATTTTAGCAGTATTTATTTTATTGATTTAATAGTAATAGGATTAATGACATTAATTTTGCTTTCAAATTTAGGAGACTATATACAAGTAAATAAGGCACAACATGATTTAGCAGTTAAGCAAATTAAGAATAGTGCAGCAGAATTAATTTCATTGTTTATTATATATATAACTTTTATTATGAAAATTATTCTAATAGTGAAAAGAAACCCCAAATCACCTAAAATTCAATCTAAATATATTAAAAATATGGTTTTTGTAATCAAAAATGGATTTCATTATAAAGAAACACGAAATACACTAGTAATGTCTATAGCTGTGGCAGTAATATTACTAATTGCATATTTATATTTTCTTGCAACGGGTGGATATGAAAATAACATTGTCGTTAGGTTTTTTCAAACATATCCTTTTAAAGGTAGTGTTTTTGTTATTATTATTTTATTTTTAACTATGATGCTTGCCTTAAAAAGGACTCTCGACATAATTGTTGTAAATGATGCTCTTAGAAAGTTTAATGAAGGGAATTTACAAGATGATATTAAGCTTGAGGGTTCTCCTCAAATAAAAGAATTAGCTAAAAATATTAATTTAATAAAAGCTGGATATAAAGAAATTTTAGAAAATGGTGTTCACAATGAGAAATTAAAAACAGAATTAATATCAAATGTATCTCATGATTTAAAAACACCCTTAACTTCAATAATAAATTATGTAACTATATTAAAGAACGGTAATATAACAGAAGACGAAAGAGTTGAATATTTATTGATATTGGAAAAAAAATCTTTGAAATTAAAAGTTTTAATTGAAGATTTATTTGAAATGTCAAAAATAAATAGTGGACGAATTAAATTAAATAGAGAACTAATAGATATTTTATCTTTGATACATCAAGGCGTTGGTGAATATAGCACTTTATATGAGGAAAAGAATATTTCTTTTAAAGTAACAACAGATGAAGATGTAATATATATGGAGCTTGATGGTAGGTTAATGTCTAGAGCTTTGGAAAATATAATAATTAATGCGTTAAAATATTCATTAAATGATACTAGAGTTTATATTAATGTTAAATTAGAAGATAATTATGTAAAAGTAGGCGTAAAGAATATTGCGAATTATGAAATGGACTTTAATGAAGATGATATGTTTGAAAGATTTGCAAGGGGAGATAAGTCTAGAAATTCAAAGGTTGAAGGCTCTGGCTTAGGTCTTGCTATAACAAAAAGCATAGTTGAACTTCATGGTGGAGAGGTGAAAATAAAAAAGGAAGGTGATATGTTTAAAATTTACTTCATTCTTCCTATAAATAAAGAATAAAAAGTATTAAAGAATAAGTTTTATCAATTAAGTAGTTAATCTGTGAAAAATTAAAGATTAACTACTTTTTGCATATATATTTACTAAATTTAGAGTTTTACAATTAACATGTTAAGAATTATAATATACGATATATTGTATGAAAAATTAAAAATGTGTGTAAAAGGCACAATATATAGTGGAGGTAGTATAGGATGTTGGTGTTGAAGGAATTATGCAAGGATGCTGTTTGTGGAATTAAAGATGAAGATGGAATCTATAGTGAAGATAAATTATTGACTGCTTTAGGTAATATTATAAGAGATGGTATGAATAGCAGTGAAATAAGAAAGTCATTAATTCAAGTTGCATTAGAATTAACTACAGATATGGAACCTGATTGGCAATATGTAGCGGCTAAGATATATACTTATGAGCTATATGAAAAGGTTAGAGGGAATAGAGGGCTAAATAAGGATGATAATCTATATGGCAACTATTATGAATTAATTAAGGATTTAACTGAGAAGAAACTTTATGGAACTTATATTTTAGATAATTATTCAAAAGAAGATATTTTAGAACTAGAAAAAGAAATAAAAGCAGAGAGGGATTTTTTATTTAATTATAGTGGAATAGATCTTTTATCTAAGAGATATTTAGTTCAAGATTATAATAGAAATCCTATAGAGCTTCCACAACAAATGTTCATGGGAATAGCTATGCATCTTGCAATTCCAGAAGAAAAGGGAAATAGGGTATATTGGGTAAAGAGATTTTATGATGTATTAAGTTCATTAAAAGCTACTATGGCAACACCAACTATGTCTAATGCAAGAAAGCCATTTTATCAGTTAAGCTCATGCTTCATAGATTCCGTGGAAGATAGCTTAGAAGGAATTTATAAATCCCTTGATAATTTTGCCAAGGTATCTAAATTTGGTGGCGGAATGGGAATTTATATGGGCAAAATTAGAGCATTAGGTTCTCCTATTAGAGGATTTAAAGGAGCATCAGCCGGAGTAATACCATGGGTTAAGTTATTTAATGATACAGCAATAGCTGTAGATCAATTAGGAGTTAGAAATGGTTCAGTTGCAATATGGCTTGATGCGTGGCATAAGGATATTGCTGAGTTTCTTCAAATAAGAACTAATAATGGGGATGATAGAAAAAAGGCTCATGATGTATTTCCTGGTCTTTGCTACCCAGATTTATTCTGGAGACTTGCAGAAAATGATATAGATGCAAATTGGTATATGATGTGCCCTTATGAAATTAAGAAGATTAAAGGGTATGCCTTAGAAGATTTTTACGGTGAAGAGTGGGAAAAAAAGTACTATGAATGTGTAGAGGATGACAGAATTGACAAAAGAGTAATGTCAGTTAAGGATTTAGTAAGGATGATTATAAAGAGTGCAGTAGAAACTGGAGCACCATTTGCATTTTATAGAGATATTACAAATAAAATGAATCCTAATAAACATAGTGGAATGATATATTCTTCAAATTTATGCAGTGAAATAATGCAGAATATGAGTCCTATGAAGATACAAAAGAGTGAAACCTTATTGGATGAGGATGGCAATTACGTTGTAGTTGAAAAGGTAATTCCAGGAGATTTTGTTGTATGCAATCTTTCATCAATTGTACTTGGAAATGTAAATGTGACTAGTGATGAAGAAATGGAATATGTTATTGAAACTCAAATTAGAGCTATGGATAATGTTATTGATTTAAATTATTATTCTGTTCCATTTGCTGAGATTACTAATAAAAAATATAGGGCAGTAGGACTTGGAACAAGTGGATATCATCATATGCTTGTTAATAATAAAATACATTGGACTGCAGAGGGGCATAAGGCCTTTGTAGACAAGGTTTATGAGAGAATAAATTATTATGCAATAAAAGCTAGCATGAAGATATCAAAAGAAAAAGGCAGTTATAAAGAATTTAAGGACTCTGATTGGGATAATGGAAATTATTTTGAATTAAGAGATTATAAAGATGATAAATGGAATGAATTAAGAACAGAAGTACATGATTTTGGAATGAGGAATGGATATTTAATAGCAGTTGCGCCGAATGGATCAACAGCAACTATTGCAGGAACTACAGAAGGTATAGATCCTGTTATGGCTAGATTTTATTTAGAAGAGAAAAAGGGAAGTATAATTCCAAAGACAGCACCAAATCTTTCAGAAGATAATTATTGGTACTATAATTCAGCTTATAATATAGAACAGTCTTGGTCTGTTAAGATGAATGGAATAAGACAAAGACATATAGATCAAGGTCAATCGTTTAATTTATATATAACAAACAATTATACTATGAGACAAATAATGAATTTGTATATAGAAGCCTGCAAAAGTGGGGTTAAGTCAATTTATTATGTAAGATCAAAATCCCTTGAAGTGACTGAATGTGAAAATTGTTCAGCATAAGTGATAAGTGAGTGGATGCGAGTCGGGTTTCCTCTACAGTACTGGTTTCTCGAACTTAGTTAGCTGGTGAATATGAGTTAACTTCCTTAAAAAAGATTTGGTATGAATCACTTACCTAGCATGGCAAATGTATGGAGTTATTTGTCCATAATTGTATAAAGAATAGGAGCAGAAAAATGAATATAAATAAAAAACCTTTATTTAATGAATTTGGAGATAGAGATATTAACAAAAAGAAGATAATAAATGGAAATACTACAAATTTAAATGATTTTAATAATATGAAGTACAACTGGGTTTCAGATTGGTATAGACAGGGAATGAATAATTTCTGGATACCAGAGGAGGTTAATCTTTCACAAGATTTAAAAGATTATCAAAATTTATTAGAGGAAGAAAGAACTGCATATGATAAGATATTATCATTTTTAATATTTTTAGATTCTATCCAGACAGCTAATTTAAGTAATATAAATAACTATATAACAGCAAGTGAAATTAATCTTTGCTTAACAATTCAAAGTTTTCAAGAAGCAGTACATTCACAAAGTTATAGTTATATGCTTGATAGTATATGTTCACCTGAAAAAAGAAATGAAATACTTTATCAATGGCAAGATGATGAAATACTTTTAAAAAGAAATAAATTTATAGGCGATTTATATAATGAATTTATTAATCAACCTACAACACATAATTTATTAAAAACTATTATGGCTAATTATATTTTAGAAGGTATATATTTTTATTCTGGATTTATGTTCTTCTATAATTTAGAGAGAAATGGTAAGATGCCAGGATCAGCACAAGAAATTAGATATATAAATAGGGATGAAAATACTCATTTATGGCTTTTTAGAAATATTATAAAGGAATTACAAAAGGAGAATCCTGAATTATTTACACCAAACGTAAAAAATGAATTAAGAGAAATGATGAGAATTGGTGTAGAACAGGAAGTTTTATGGGGACATTATGTTATTGGAGATAAAATACAAGGTATAAATAAAAATTTAATAGAAGAATATATAAAATATCTAGGAAATAAAAGATTAAAAGAAATAAATTTAGAACCATTATTTAAGGGCTATAATCAGAATCCAGCTTCATGGGTAGATAGTTTATCAGATGCAAATTCTGTTAAGACAGATTTTTTTGAAGCAAGATCTACAGCATATGCAAAGGTGACAAGTTTAATAGATGATTTATAATCAAATTTATAGAATGTTGATATAAATAGGTATAATATGGTAAATCAATAGAAAATATTATAGTTAGTTAGTAAAAAATCATAAAAAACGGTTAAATTAAGTTAAACTTTTTGTGAATTATGTTATAATAGAAAGGGTTTATACTTAAAATAAGACAGAATGATTACAGCAAAAAGCAAAAATTATACTTAATTATGAGGAAATTAACAATCAAGGAGGAGTTCCATATTATGAAAAAAGGTATTGCTGCATCTAAGGGATATGCAATAGGAAAAGTATTTGTACAAGAAAATGAAGAAATCGTTGTAAATGATGCTAAAATTACAGATATAGGTGCTGAAAAAGATAAAATGCAAAAAGCATTAGACGATTCTAAAGCACAATTAGAAGTTATTAAAGCTAAAGCAGAAAAAGAAATGGGTGCAGAGAAAGCAGAAGTATTTGAAGCACACATTACATTATTAGATGATCCAGAATTTACTGGAGCAATGATAATGGAAATTGAAAACAACAATGTAAATGGTTTAAAGGCAATTGAAAGCGTTACAAATACCTTTGTTGCTATATTTGAATCTATGGATAATGAATACATGAGAGAAAGAGCTGCTGATATTAAAGACGTATCTAAGAGAATACTATCAAACTTCGCAGGAAAAGGCGGAGATTCTTTTGCAATAACTGAAAGCAATACAATAGTTGTAGCTCATGATTTAACTCCATCTGATACAGCAGGTTTAGACAGAACTAAGGTTATAGGATTTGTAACAAACATCGGTGGAAGAACTTCACATGCTGCTATAATGGCTAGAACTTTAGAAATTCCAGCTGTACTTGGCTTGGGTGATATAACTGAATGTGTTAAAACAGGAGATACAATCATACTTGATGGAATAACTGGAGACATAATTATAAATCCTTCAGAAGAAGTAGTAGCAGAATATAAAGCTAAAAAAGAAAATTTCCAAGCTGAGCAAGAAGAATTAAAGAAATTAATAGATGTTAAAACAACTACTAAATTAGGTAGAAGAATAGAAGTTTGCGGAAACATTGGTAAACCAGAAGATGTTCTTAGTGTTTTAGCAAACGGTGGAGACGGTGTAGGATTATTCAGAACAGAATTCTTATACATGGATAGAGACAGTGCTCCAACAGAAGAAGAACAATTTGAAAGTTATAAGTTTGTTCTAGAAAAAACAGAAGGTAAGCAAGTTGTTATAAGAACTTTAGATATTGGTGGAGATAAGACTCTTCCATACTTACCATTACCAGAAGAAATGAATCCATTCTTAGGATACAGAGCAATTAGACTTTGCTTAGATAGAAAAGATATATTCAAAGTTCAATTAAGAGCATTACTTAGAGCTTCTATTTATGGAAATCTTGCAGTTATGTTCCCAATGATCTCAGGATTAGAAGAATTTCAGCAAGCAATAGAAGTTGTAAATGAATGTAAGGCTGAATTAAAGGCTGAAGGAAAAGAATACTCAGAAAAAATTCAATGGGGTATCATGGTTGAAATTCCAGCAGCAGCAGTTTATGCTGATGAATTAGCTAAGCATGTTGATTTCTTCTCAATTGGAACAAATGACTTAATTCAATATACTTTAGCAGCTGATAGAATGAGCGAAAAAGTTTCATATCTTTACAATCCAATGCACCCAGCTGTACTTAGATTAATAAAGATGACTATAGATGGAGCTCATAAGCATGGTAAATGGGTTGGAATGTGTGGAGAAATGGCTGGAGATGAAGCCGCTATCCCTACATTAGTTGAATATGGATTAGATGAATTCTCAATGAGTGCTACATCAATCTTAAATGCTAAGAAAATAATGTTAGAACAAGAATAAGATATAAGTTACTGTAAAGTTAAAGGCTATCTCAATTAGTGAGGTAGCCTTTAGTAGTTGTCACTTGATTTAATTTACAATTTAAGAATGGATAATTGTTAATTAAAGATTTATTTTTATAATCTAATCGATTAATTAAAACTATAGTTTAAATTTAATTGTAAGAATGACATAGTATATAATATACTAGTAAGTAAGAGATATGTCATATTTAAGAGTGGTAAGGTGATATTTATGAATAGAAGGGCTAAGAAAGTCTATGATAAAGCTATGGATTATTATGAAAAAGGAAAAATTAACAAAGCATTAGAAATATGTGAAGAGATATTATCAGAAGGATTAGATAATTCTTCAGTATTAAATTTTAAAGGGTTATTATTATATCAAAAGGGAAATTTAAATGAAGCAGTCACCGTATGGAAAATAAATGAAGATTTAAATAATGATGAGATTGCAAGAAATTATATAAGAGATTCAGAAGCAGATGAAAAGAGATTAGAGTTATATAAACAAGGAGAAAAATCATTAAAACAATTAAATGTTGAAAAGGCATTGGAATTATTTAAGATATGTGCAGAAAGTGACTTTAATGCAATTAAAGTAAACACAGGAATTGGAATATGTTATCAAAAAAAAGGTGACATTTATAGAGCTAAAGAATATGTGGACAAAGCTTTAGGAATAGATCAAAATGCAGTTACAGCTAGGAGCATCCAGAAAGAATTAAAAGAAAATGGAGTTTATTCAGAAACTAAAAATTCTTCAAACGTTTTTTTAATTGGAGTAACAAGTCTATTTGTAGTTATTGCAATTGTCGCTGGAAGTTATTTAGTTATGATAAAGTTTAAGAATAAGGATTTTTCACATATCATAGAACAAGTAAAGAGCATTGGAACTAAAGAAGAAAAAAAGAGTGAAACAGTTGAAAACAAAGAAGTTAAAGAATCTATAGAGCAAGAAAATCAGGGTACTAAACCAGAGGAAATAGTTGAAGAAGAACCTAAAAACGAAAAACTTGATACAGAAAAAATAAAGACATTAATGGCAAGTAATGATTTAGATGGAGTATATGAGCAGCTAAAAAATGTTAAAGCTGAATCTGTAAGCATAGAAGATTCTGAATTATATAATAAGGCCATTAAGTTAATGAAAAATGAAGGCGTATCAAAATTCTATGATTATGGATTATGGTATTTTAATAAAGGTAATTACAATGATGCAGGAATTTCATTGAATAAGGCTTATACATATTGTGAAGGACATAGTTACAAAGAGCATATTTTATTTTATAGAGCAAGTAATTCTCTTAAGAAAGCAGAAGACAAAACTGCACGTGAGCAATATGAAGAATATTATAGTCAGTATCCTAAAGGTGTATATACTGATGAATCATTATATCAATTATCATTGCTGAATAATTCTATTGATAAGGAAAAGAGTAAGAAATATGCTAATACTCTAATGAATAATTTTCCACATTCCATTTATGTAAATGATAAACTTCTTGCGATAGCTAAAAGTTAGAACATAATTTATTAAAAATAAAGCAAAGAATGTTATATTAATTAATAAATTTGGACAATATAATTAAATAGTAGAATATTAAAAAGTAACAATTCAAATTTTGCATTGTTACTTTTTAAATATTCACTATTTTTTATTTTACATTAGCATTATGCTTTTATTTTGAAAAAAGTATGATGCCCTATAGTAGTTTGATTAAATTTTTCTGTATCTTTCATCCAATTACACGTTGCTATGCTTGGATTATAGAAAAATAAGGCATCATTCGTTGGATCTGCACCTTTGATTGCATCGTATACTGCATTATAGCAATCTTGATTTGGATTAGCACTTATTTTACCATTTTTAACGCAGGAAAAAGCATTTTTTTGAAGTATAACTTCTTCTATAGTATTTGGAAAATGTGGGTCAATGGTACGATTTAATACCACAGAAGCTACAGCTACTTTACCGGGATATGGTTCGCCAATGCTTTCAGCACAAACCAGTTTTGCCATTAAATCTATATCTTCGCCCGTTATGTATAATTGTTGAGTAGCGTGATCAAAAACTTCTAAAACTTCATTGTATTTTTCCCTATATTTGGAATTGGTTTTTATATTAGTATTTAAATAATTTTCATTAGTTTCTTTAGTTACAGGAACTTTATTAGTTTCACTACAAGTTTCACCTAAATCTAAGGCAAAAACTGGATTAATATTAATAACGGAAAGATATAGTATTAAAGTAATTACAAAAATACTACATGTCTTTTTCATAAAAAACCTCCTTCGGTATAGTGCAACAAGTAATATTATTACCAAAGAAAGTAATAATATGCACTATTTATTTTTATGAACGTTTAATAGAATTTCTTATGAGTTTAAACTACTTTTAACAGAATTAATTAAGATTAAGAAAAAATTATAATAAAAATAATTAAAAAGTAAGAAAATAATAATTGTCTTTATATCTAAGTGCATAGTATTTGTTGTATAATTTTAAGTAAGGGAAGAAAAGAGGTGAGAATTTTGAATGAATTTTTAGGAATGATTGGAAAGAGTTTTTCAAATATGTCATTATGGTCTATATTAGATATTCTAGTGGTATCATACATTTTTTATAAAGGTTATATGTTAATAAAAGAAACTAGAGCTGAGCAATTATTAAAGGGAATCGTATTAATTATAACTCTAATTCCAATTAGCTATGTACTAAAGCTAGATATGCTATATTTTATATTAAACAAGACATTAACTATAGGGGTATTAACTGTAATTATAATTTTTCAACCTGAAATTAGAAGAGCTTTAGAACATTTGGGAAGAACAGCCTTTGACGATAAGCATTATCCTAACAATAAAGAAGATTTAAATACAACTATTAATGAAATTGCAATTGCTGTTCAAAATTTAGCTGAGAGTAAAACTGGAGCATTAATTGTAATAGAGCAAAGCACAGGATTAAATGAATTGATTGGTGCAGGTACATTATTAGATGCAAATGTAACAGCGAATCTTTTGGAAAATATATTTGTAGTGAATACTCCGCTTCATGACGGTGCAACAATAATAAGAAATAATAGGATTCTAGCATCAGGCTGTGTATTACCATTAACTGATAATAATAGAATTAATAAGAAACTCGGAACTAGGCATAGAGCTGCAATAGGTCTATCAGAGGTATCAGATGCACTTATTATAATTGTGTCTGAAGAAACAGGTGTAATATCTTTGGCTATTAGTGGAAGAATAACAAGAGGATATGACAAAGAAAAACTGAAGAATATATTAATAAAAATAATAGAAAATAGAAATGAGAAAAAGGTAAAAACAGCAGGGGAGAGGGTGAAGTCATGGATAAAGGTGAAGGCAGAACATTAATTGTAAAAATTATTTGTGTACTGTTATCACTTGGTTTATGGCTATATATCTCAATTGTAGAAAATCCACTTAGAACATATGAATTAAAGAATATTCCTGTAGAATTAATTAATCAAGATTCTTTAACTAATTCAAAATTTACAATTGTTAATAAACAACAATTTACAGTGGATTTAAAACTAGAAGGGCCATCAAGTGAAGTAGTAAATGTTAAAAAAGAAGATTTCAAAATAGTTGCTGATATGTCAGCTTATGCATTAAAAAATGGTGAAAATACTATACCAGTTCAAATAATAAGTTACCCGGAAAATATTAATATTAAAAATAATGGATTTTTAGGGATAAAAATTAATTTAGAAGAATTAGTTAAGAAGGAATTTACAATAAAATCAAAAGTAAAAGCTACTTTTAAAGAAAATATTTATGAGAAAGAACAAAGTATATCTCCAAGTAAGGTGACAGTAACAGGAGGAAAAAGTTCTATTGATAAAATTAATGAAGCTATTTTAACAGGTGAAGAAAAAGATATAGATAAAAATAACCGAAAAGAGTATGGGATAAAGTTTATAGATTCATTAGGTAATGAAGTTGGCGACGTTGAATCTGATAGTAAAACAGCACAATTATCAATTACAATAACTAATGGTAAAGTTGTACCTATAAATTTAAAGACTATAGGAAGGGTTTCCCCAGGCTTTAAAATGGATGGTTATGAACTAAGTAAAAACAATATAAATATTATAGGTGATAGTCAAAGTTTAGATAAAATACAAGCAATAGATACTGAATTTGTGGACATGTCCTCTTTACAGGAAGATCATGAATTTGATGCTAAGCTTAATATACCAGAGGGAATTTCAGTTCAAAGTGAAGAGAATAGCATTAAAGTTAAGATTAAGGTGTCAAAAGAAGAAAATGTAACTAAAAATTTAGTGTGCAATGTACAATATAGTAATAATTTAAATGAAGGACTTTTATTAGAATCTTCAAAGCCAACTGTAAATGTAACAGTAACTGGAACTCAAACAGCAGTGGATAAGGTTAGTTCAGAAAATATAAAGGTTATATTAGATTTATCTAATGTAAAGGAGGAAGGAACTTTTGATTATACGCCACAAGCAACACTTATAAATGCAAATGACGTAACCATATCATCTGTTGGAAGTGTTAATATAGTGGTTAAAAAGAAAGTTTAAGGCTACGTCACAAAATAAATTATATACGTTACAATAAAAATTTTAGATTAATTTTGGGTTTCTAGAAATCAAATTACTTATATTTTTAGAAATCAAGTTATTTATAGAAGTATAATTTGATTAACAAAATGTATCTAGTAAATATTTTTTATTTTAAATATATATTAATAAATAGTCACAGTAGGAGTAAATACTGTGACTATTTTGTGGTATAATTTTTCTATATTTATTTGGTTTGAACTAAGTTTATATGGGATATAATAATATAAAATCTTATTGAAAACTACATTATGATTTAGAAAGGCATGGTAAAAATATGACCATAAGAATAAGTAATATAAATTTAGATATAGATGAGAATTTTGATGTTTTAGAAGACAAAGCATGCAAGAAATTAAATATATCTAAGGAGAACATTAATAAATTAACTATAATAAAGAAAAGTATAGATGCAAGAAAAAAGAATAACATAAAATTTAATTATTCTGTTGATATATTTTGTGATAATGAAAAGAAGATACTTTCAAAAATACATGACAATGATGTGAGATTTGAAGAAATTAAAGAAGTTGAACCATTGAAATCTGGGAGTCAGGAATTAAAAGCTAGGCCTGTAGTAGTAGGATTTGGTCCAGCAGGAATTTTTGCTGCATTAACATTGGCAAGACAAGGCTATAAGCCAATAGTGTATGAACGTGGAGAAGATGTTGATAATAGAACAAAGACAGTTGAAAAGTTTTGGAATACTGGAGAGCTAAACCTGGAATCAAATGTTCAATTTGGTGAAGGGGGAGCAGGAACTTTCTCTGATGGAAAGTTAACAACAAGAATAAAAGACCACAGATGTGCTTTTGTATTAGATGAATTAATAAAAGCAGGAGCACCATCAGAAATTAAATATGAAAGCAAGGCTCATGTGGGAACAGACCTTTTAAAAGATGTAGTTAAGAAGATAAGGGAAGAAATAAAAAGTCTTGGAGGTGAAGTTAAATTTAATTCTAAGCTAGAGAAGATAGTATATGAAGATGGTAATTTAAAAAGTATAATTGTTAATGGAAATGAAAATCCATGTACAGCTTTAGTGCTAGCTATAGGTCATAGTTCAAGAGATACATATGAGATGTTGAATAAGGAAAAAATTTCTATGGAAGCTAAGGCATTTGCTATAGGTGTGAGAATTGAACATCCTCAGGAATTAATAAATATTAGCCAGTATGGAGATAATCACAAGCATCCAAAGTTGCAAGCGGCAGATTATAGATTAACTTATCAAAGCGAGAAATTAAAAAGAGGAGTATATTCATTTTGCATGTGTCCAGGTGGAGTAGTAGTGTCAGCTGCTTCGGAAGAAGGCAGATTGGTATCTAATGGTATGAGTTATCATGCACGAGATTTAGAAAATGCTAATTCTGCATTAGTTGTTACAGTTTCCCCAGAAGATTTTGAGGGAGATTCACCACTTCGAGGTATGGAATTTCAAAGGCATTATGAAAGCTTAGCTTTTAAATTAGGCGGAGGCAATTATAAAGCTCCAGTGCAATTAGTTGGAGATTTTATGAAAGACAGACCATCAACTAAATTAGGTAAGGTAACTCCAAGTTATACTGGAGGGTATGAATTTAAAGAATTAAAGAATTGTTTACCTAAATATGTTACAGAAGCACTTAAAGAAGGTATTATGAATTTTGATAATAAGATAAAAGGCTATGGGCATAAAGATGCAGTTTTAACAGGTATAGAAACTAGAACCTCAGCGCCAGTTAAAATTCATAGAGATAAAAATCTTGAAAGTGAAAATGTATATGGACTGTATCCAGCCGGAGAAGGCGCAGGTTTTGCAGGTGGAATAATTTCAGCAGCTGTTGATGGCATAAGGGTTGCAGAACAAATAATTGAAAAATTTAGTTTGCCAAAATAAATACAATCATAAAATATTGATCAAGTTAAACTTTTTTTACACATATTAACTTAAATTCAGTGGATAAATTATTAGTTGATAGAAATAGATTTTGTATAGGGATTTTTACAAGAAAACTGAGTTATATCAATGGTTTTATATTTGCTACTGAATTTAAGATATACTAAGAATTAGTTAAAAAATGAAAAAAATGAAAAAAATTTTTCTGAAAATTTAGCATTTCTAGATATTTTTTGTTACAATAAGAAAGAGATAATTTTTTTATCCTAGATTGATATAAATTTAACAAATTAATTATAAAAAATCAAAAAATTATTATTAAAATAAGAGGTGTAAAGAAATGAGTAAAAACTTCGAGGACTTATTAGCAATATTAAAGGGTGTTGAAACAAAAAAGGTAGCAGTAGCAGTAGCACAAGATGAACCAGTGTTAGAAGCAATAAAAGAAGCTACAGAAAAGGGTATAGCTCAAGCAATATTAGTTGGAGATAAGCAACAAATACAAGAAATAGCAAAGAAAATTGATTTAGACTTATCAGACTATGAAATAATGGATATTAAAGATCCAAAGAAAGCTACATTAGAAGCAGTGAAATTAGTTTCAAGTGGTCATGCAGATATGCTAATGAAAGGTTTAGTAGATACTGCTACATTCTTAAGATGCGTATTAAATAAAGAAGTAGGACTCCGAACAGGAAAATTAATGTCACATGTTGCTGTATTTGAAGTTGAAGGATGGGATAGACTATTATTTTTAACAGATGCAGCATTTAATACATACCCAGAACTTAAAGATAAAGCTGGGATGATAAACAATGCAGTTGTAGTTGCACATTCATGCGGAATAGAAATTCCTAAGGTAGCATCTATATGTCCAGTTGAAGTTGTAAACACAAGCATGCAATCAACAGTTGATGCAGCATTATTAGCTAAAATGAGCGATAGAGGACAATTTAAAGGCTGTATAGTTGATGGACCTTTTGCTTTAGATAATGCAATATCAGAAGAAGCAGCTCACCATAAAGGTGTTACAGGACCAGTAGCAGGTAAAGCAGATGTATTATTATTACCTAATATAGAAACAGCAAATGTAATGTATAAAACATTAACATATTTTTCAAAATCAAAGAATGGTGGACTTTTAGTAGGAACATCAGCACCAGTGATATTAACTTCAAGAGCAGATTCTTTTGAAACAAAAGTTAACTCAATTGCTCTTGCAGCATTAGTTGCAGCGAAAAAATAAATAGAATTAATTTAACAATGCATGATATGTGAGTATTTTCTTTTGTATGTCACTTATAGTTTTGCATTGTTAATTTTTGATATAAATTTAAGGGGGATTCAAAATGTCATACAAATTATTAATCATTAATCCAGGTTCAACATCAACAAAGATAGGTGTTTATGAAGATGAAAAAGAATTATTCGAAGAAACATTAAGACACACAAATGAAGAAATCAAGAGATATGATACAATATATGATCAATTTGGATTTAGAAAAGAAGTTATATTAAATGTTCTTAAGGAAAAGAACTTTGATATAAAGACTTTAAGTGCTGTTGTTGGTAGAGGTGGGATGCTTAAACCAGTAGAAGGTGGAACATATGCGGTTAATGACGCAATGGTAGAAGATTTAAAAGTTGGAGTTCAAGGACCACATGCTTCTAATCTTGGTGGAATAATTGCTAAGTCAATTGGGGATGAATTAAATGTTCCTTCATTTATAGTAGATCCAGTTGTTACAGACGAATTGGCAGATGTAGCTAGATTATCAGGAGTACCAGAACTTCCTAGAAAGAGTAAATTCCATGCTTTAAATCAAAAAGCAGTAGCTAAGAGATATGGAAAAGAAAGTGGACAAGGATACGAAAACTTAAACCTTGTAGTTGTACATATGGGTGGAGGAGTTTCTGTCGGTGCTCATAACCATGGAAAAGTTGTTGATGTAAACAACGCTTTAGATGGAGATGGTGCATTTTCACCAGAAAGAGCTGGATCAGTTCCAATTGGTGATTTAATAAAAATGTGCTTCAGTGGAAAATATAGCGAAGCAGAAGTATATGGTAAGACAGTTGGAAAAGGCGGATTTGTTGGATACTTAAAAACAAATGATGTAAAAGGTGTTATAGATAATATGGAAGCAGGAGATAAAGAATGTGAAGCAGTATATAAAGCATTTGTTTATCAAATTGCAAAGTCAATTGGAGAAATGTCAGTAGTATTAGAAGGTAAGATAGATCAAATTATCTTCACTGGTGGAATTGCATATTCACCAACTCTTGTTCCAGATTTAAAATCAAAAGTTGAATGGATAGCTCCAGTTACAGTTTATCCAGGAGAAGATGAATTATTAGCTTTAGCTCAAGGTGCTATAAGAGTACTTGATGGTGAAGAACAAGCTAAGATATACTAAAAAAGAAAAAATAACATCTTAGGATGATTGTTAAATCATTCTAAGGTGTTATTTTTTTATTGATATTATTAATTTAATCAAACAAAGAGATCATGAAAGTATAAGTTCTTACATCAACTTTATGGCCATATTACTCATTTTATTATCTAAAACACTTAGTGGAGGTTTCTATTTTAAGTTAATAGTTTATAGGATATAATAATTATAAGTTAATTTGTTAGGAGGGCTAATTTTGGAGATTGAATTAAATAAAGCTATTCAAATTTTAAAAGAAGAATTTAATCCTATAATGATACATTTATTTGATTCTGAAGCTAGAAATGAGATTAGAAAAGATAGTGATATAGATATTGCATTTTTAACAGATAATGATTAAAAGCATAACTAGATATAATCTAGTTATTAGTAAAAGTAATTGGGGTAGGTTATGGAAAGATTTAATTATATTTTAAACGATGAAAATTACATATATTATTTGCAAAGAAATAAGAGCTTAGAAAAGGGCAGAAAGTTTTGCAAGCATAATTTAAAGCACTTTTTAGATGTAGCAAGGATTGCTCAAGCAATAAACTTAGAAGAAAATCTAGGTTTTGAAAAGGAGATTATATATACAACTGCAATTTTACATGACATAGGAAAATCTTTTCAGTATGAAAATGGGACACCACATGAAATTGCATCTTCTGAAATTGCAACAGAGTTTTTAGAAAAATATGAATTTAGTAAGGAAGAAATTGATGTTATAAAACAAGGGATATTAGGTCATAGGGACAAAAAAAGTGAAGGATTCTCAAATCTTATATACAAAGCAGACAAACTTTCAAGATTATGCCTTACATGTAAAGCTAAAAATGAATGTAATTGGAGTGATGAAAAGAAGAATTCTAGGATATATTATTAGGAGGTTTTGGATAGAATGAAAATAGGAAATAAAGAATTTAAAATTGGGGAAAGAACGTATATTATGGGGATATTGAATTTTACTCCAGATTCTTTTTCTGATGGAGGAAAGTTTGATAACATAGATTCAGCTATAGAACATGTGGAAAAAATGATAGAGGCTGGAGCAGATATAATAGATATAGGGGGAGAATCTACAAGGCCAAATCATACACCAGTAGAAGAAGCAGAAGAAATAAGTAGAATAGTTCCTATAATAAAGGCAATAAGAGCAAAATTTGATATTCCGATATCTGTAGATACATATAAAGCCAAAGTAGCTGAAAAAGCAATAGAGGCTGGAGCAAACCTTATTAATGACGTATGGGGATTTAAAAAAGATAAAGACATGGGCAAGGTGGCTGCAAAATATAATGTACCTTGTTGTTTAATGCATAATAGAGAAAATGAAGACTATAAAGATTTAATGGAAGATATATTAGAAGATTTGAGAGAGAGCATAAGAATAGCTAAAGATGCTGGAGTGAAGGATGAAAATATAATATTAGATCCAGGTATAGGCTTTGCTAAAAGTCATGAACAAAATTTAGAAACTATGAATAAGTTGGAGAGACTTAAGGAACTTGGTTATCCAGTACTATTAGGTACATCAAGAAAGCGTATGATAGGATTTACTTTAGATTTACCAGTAGAAGAAAGAGTAGAAGGAACTGTTGCTACAACAGTTGTCGGAATAATGAAAGATGCATGTGATTTCGTTAGAGTTCATGATGTATTAGAAAATTCAAGAGCAGCAAAGATGACTGATGCAATCGTAAGAAGATAGGATGGATGAATTTTGGATAAAATGTTTATAAGAGAATTGGAGCTGTTTGGCTTCCATGGAGTTTTTGAAGAAGAAAAAAGATTAGGTCAAAAGTTTATATTATCTTTAGAATTAGATTTGGATTTAAAGTCAGCAGGCAGGACTGGAGATTTAACTAAGTCAGTACATTATGGTGAATTATGCGAAAAGATTGATCAAGAATTTACAAGAGAAAGCTTTGAGCTTATAGAAGCTGTAGCTTTAAAGTTAGCAGATTTCATTCTTACTGAATATAAGCTTGTAAAAGGTGTTAAAGTCTTCCTAAAGAAACCTTGGGCACCAGTGAAGAAGCATTTAGATACTGTAGAAATAATGGTTGAAAGAAGAAGACATAAAGCTTATATAGGCTTGGGTTCTAATATTGGAGATAAGGAAAAGTATTTAAAAGAGGCAATAAACAAAATATCAGATGAGAGAAATACTGAAATAGGAAAACAATCTTCATTTATTACAACAAAACCATGGGGTTATTTAGATCAAGAAGACTTCTTAAATGCAGTGATAGAAATAGAAACAACATTAGAACCAGAAGAACTAATGGATTTGCTGCTTAAAATTGAAGCAGAATTAGATAGAGAAAGAACAATAAAGTGGGGGCCTAGAACTATTGATTTAGACATAATTATGTATGATGATTTAATTTCTTCTAATGAAAGAGTAATTCTGCCACATCCAAGAATGCATGAAAGAGAATTTGTATTAAAATCATTAAATGAAATAGCACCATATATTATGCATCCTGTACTTAATAAGAGGGTGTTTACCTTGTTAGAAGAACTTAAGTAAGTTAAATTATAGGTAGTAATTAAATTATGTTACGTTAACAAAAGGCTTGAAATCTAATCTTCTTAACCATAATTTTATAGAACTAAACCGTGTCTATAAAGGGTATAAATTGTAATTATTAATTAGATGTAGTACATCAACTTTGTTTAGAAAGAAATATATATTTTATTAAGGTAGGAGTATTTTTATGAGAAGTTCATTAAAATTTACAAACAAATTGAATATGTTATCTGAAATGGAGGTTGAATCTAAGTTTCAAATATTAGAATATGAAAACTTAGATGGAGCTACTGAGGCAGAAACAGCTTTTGGATTAAATGCAATTAAGCAAAGTGGGATAAAGTTAAAACAAATAAGAATAATACTAAATGATAGCGCGGTAAAACTTGAGCCAAATTCTTTAAGTTATATGAAGGGTAATATAGAAGTAAAGAATAAGTCAGGTGGATTATTGGGTTTTGGTAAAAAGATTATAACTAGTAAGCTCACTGGCGAAACAGCATTTAGACCAACTTATAGTGGAAATGGAGAGATATTTTTAGAACCTTCTTTTGGACATTTTGCATTAGTAGAATTAGAGGATGATGAGATAATAGTAAGTGATAATATGTTTTATGGTTGTGAAGATGGAATTGATGTTAATGCAGCAATTCAAAAGAATATTTCATCTGCATTTTTAGGAAATGAAGGTTTATATCAAACTAGGATAGAAGGCAGTGGTATTGTTGCACTTAAGGTCCCAGTTCCAGAAAGTGAAATTTTCAAATGTATATTAATTAATGACACATTAAAGGTGGATGGGAATTTTGCAATTTTAAGAACAGGAAATATTGAATTTTCAGTGGAGAAATCATCAAAATCAATTGTGGGAACTATGGTTAGTGGAGAAGGCTTAGTAAATGTATATAGAGGTACAGGAGAAGTTTGGTTAACACCAACTAAAAATGTATATAAAGAGTTAAAAATGGGAAGATCAATTCAAATAAACAAATCCCAAGCAGAGCAGGATCAAGATGTATAGTTAAACATTATGTTATTATATATTTTTGATCATAGATTATAAAAATATATTTAACACTTTGTTATATTAAAGTTGTAAAGGGTGTTATACATGGTTATAATTAAATATAAATGATTATACAATGAGGTGATAAAGTGAGTTCTTTAGAATCGAAAATTAAAAGTAAAGAATTAGATTTGTTTTTTAAAGCAATTTTAGAACTTAAAGATATAGATGAATGTTATAAATTTTTTGAAGACGTGGCTACTATAAATGAGGTTAAATCATTAGCGCAAAGATTACATGTAGCAAATCTACTTAGAGAGAAAAAGACTTATTCAGAAATAGCTGAAATAACAGGTGCAAGTACAGCTACTATAAGCAGAGTTAATAGATGCTTAAATTACGGTAGTGATGGTTATAATTTAGTATTAGAAAGATTAAATTATGGAAAGTAGATATATGTTGTAAAAAATAATCTATATTGAAATGAATAATGGCAGCTTAATGTAAATAAAGAATTAAAATTACAACATATGTATCTAGGGATATGGATTTAGATTTGGTTTAAGTAAATAAATTTATGACTTATGTTTAATATAATCCAATAATTTAGTTTAATTTAAGAAAATAGTAACTTTTTAATTAGATTAGTAGATTGTAAATCCGTAGGAAAAATATTATACTATTTAAGGCGAAACTCATAGAAAGTTATAAATAATGTTGTCTTTATGAGTGATTAAAAATATTATAGTAATTGAGTAACTATAATAGAATAAAAAAGTGAGGTAAAATTATGGGTAGAATGTTTGGGACCGATGGAGTTAGAGGAATTGCAAATACAGAATTAACAGCAAGGATGGCATATGATCTTGGAAGAGCAGGGGCATATGTGTTAACAGAAGGAGCTCATAAGCCTAAGATATTAGTTGCAAAGGATACAAGACTATCAGGAGATATGTTGGAATCAGCATTAATAGCAGGAATATTATCAGTTGGAGCTGAGGCAGTAGTACTTGGAGTAGTACCAACACCAGCTGTTGCATATTTAACTAGAAAATATGGAGCTGATGCAGGCGTAATGATTTCTGCATCACATAATCCAGTAGAATATAATGGAATTAAGTTTTTTAACGATAAAGGATACAAGCTTTCAGATGAATTAGAAGATGAAATTCAACGAGTTATTGAAACTGATTTTGAGGGAGTTCCAAGTCCAATTGGTACAGATTTAGGAAGAGAAACAATTGAAGTATCAGCATTAGATGATTATATAGAATTTGCAGAAGAGACAATACCTTATAGCTTAAAGGGATTAAAAATAGCATTAGATTGCGCAAATGGAGCAGCATATAAGTCATCAGTAAAGGCATTTAGAGAATTAGGTGCTGATGTATTTATAATTAATGATAATCCAGATGGAACAAATATAAATGAAAATTGTGGATCAACACATCCAGAAGAATTAATGGAATATGTAGTAAAGAAGAAATGTGACATGGGATTTGCATTTGATGGTGATGCAGATAGATGTTTAGCTGTTGATGAAAAAGGTAACTTAATAAATGGTGATTTTATATTAATGTTATGTGCAAAATATTTAAAAGATATTGGAAAATTAAAGGATAATACTTTAGTTGTAACTGTAATGAGTAATCTAGGTTTAGATATTGCATGTAAGAGAGAAGGAATTAATCTAGTTAAAACTAGTGTTGGAGATAGATATGTTCTAGAAGAAATGGTTAAAGAAAAATACGTTTTAGGTGGAGAACAATCAGGTCATGTTATATTCTTAGATTATAACTCAACTGGAGATGGATTAGTTACAGCACTTCAAATTGCAGGTATAGTTAAGAAGAAGGAAACACCATTATCAGAATTATGTTTAATAATGAAAGAACTTCCACAAGTACTAGCTAACGCTACAATACCAAATGATAAAAAAGATTTATATTTAACAGATGCTGAAATACAAGGTGAAATAAAGAAAATAGAAGATACTTTAAATGGTGTTGGAAGAGTTCTTATAAGACCTTCAGGAACAGAACCATTAGTTAGAGTTATGCTTGAAGGTGAAGACCAAGAGGAAATAGATAAGATGGCACATGGTTTAGCAAATTTAATTGAAAAAAAATGTAATTAAGATTAAATTAGTTTGTTAGAGCTATATGTAAAGATGGTATACTAAATAACTGTAAAAAAGAAATATAGAAATTATATACAGAGGAATTCTATTAAAAATAGGGTTCCTCTAAATTATACGTAAAAGGGTAGGAGAGAGCATTATATGAGGAATAAAAAGGATGTACTTAATAATAAAGTATATATTGGGGCAACTTACATAACTAATTTTTTTGTAACTAATTTTTGGTTTTTAGTAATGATATTACCATTGATTTTATATATGTATAAATTTGAATGTAACATTTCAATGCCAATAATGTTATTTCTTTCAATTTTAATAGGACCGGCAATAACTACTGTTTTTTCAGTAATGGGCAAACTTTTAAGAGAAGACGAAATAGCACCAACAAAGGATTTCTTTCATTTTTATAAATTAAACTTTTTTCAAAGTTTATTAGTAGGAGTTATATTAAACATAGCAATTAGCATTACATATTTTGATATGGATTACTTTGGTTCTAGTGGAAATAAATTTTTTTCATATTTCTTTTTGGTTTTGTTAGTATTAGTAATTATGTTAAGCATGTATATTTATCCTATTATATCTAGATACAATATAAGGATAGGGCATTTATTTAAACTTTCAATAAATTTATTGATAAAAAAGATATATATAAGTTTAAGCTGTATATCAATAATTATCATAGTATTTGGGCTTTTGAGAATTACAAAATTATCATTGATAGCATTGTTATTTGGAGCAAGTATAATATGTTATTTAATAATTAGAATAGAGAGAAATATGATTGATGAATTGGAAGCTGATATAAGAGAAAAGTATTGCAATATTTAATATATATGTTGCAATAATAAATTTACATTTGAAATTCTAGCAAGTTAAGTTGTCAATTAAGTAAAAAATGTAAAAACTTAATTGCAATATATATGAGTGATTTTTCAGGACTAAAAGCAATAAGGCTGTCTTAAAATAGAAATTAAATTTCTGTTTTAAGACAGCCTTATTTTATTAAAAAGATTTATGGATTACAGCTAATTTAATAGATATTTTTCATACGATACTCTAATTTTTATATGAAAACATATACATTTTTATGGGTAGTTCAAAGTCAAAATTAATATTAATATTAGTGTATCGCAAGGAATTAAACAAGGAGGTACATAGATGCAAATTTCAGTTGTTGATACAGAAAATATAACATTTAAAAAGAAAAAAGAAAAGAAAATTTCGTGGAAGCTATTAAAAAAACAAAGATTTCTAATATTTATGTCACTGCCTTTTGTTATTTGGATAATAGTATTCAAATATTTGCCACTGGTTGGGTGGTCAATGGCATTCCAGGATTATAAGCCAGGAAAATCAATGTTTGACCAAACCTGGGTAGGGTTTAAACATTTTAAGGTATTATTTAAGGAACCACAATTTTATCAATCATTACAAAATACTATCGCAATGAGTTTGTTAGCATTGGTATTTGGAACAATATGTGCAATTACTTTTGCTTTATTATTAAATGAAATTAAGAATATTAAGTTTAAAAAGAGTGTACAAACTATATCATATTTACCACACTTTATTTCATGGGTTGTAGCTGCGAGTATAATTACAAGCATACTTGCACCAAGTGGAATTATCAATGAATTGTTAATGAAATTTCATATAATAAGTACACCAATAAACTTTATGTCAGACCCAAGTCTTTTTTGGGGTATAGTTACAACAGGAGATATATGGAAGGAAGTAGGCTGGAATGCAATAATATATTTAGCTGCTATAACAGCAATAGACCCAGAATTATATGATGCAGCAAAAGTTGATGGAGCAGGAAGAATAAGACAAATAATGAGCATAACATTACCGTCAATAAAACCAACAATTATAGTTTTATTAATAATGAGTATAGGAAATTTATTAAACATAGGTTTTGAAAAGCAAATGTTACTTGGAAATCCAATAGTTGCAGATAAATCCTTAGTAATAGATAAATATGCATTAGATTATGGTATTGGAATGTTTAGATATTCATTTGGTACTGCTATAGGTATATTTAAATCAGCTGTTAGTATTATCTTGTTATTTGGTGCTAATAAATTAGCTAAGAAGGCTGGCGAAGGCAGTTTAGTTTAAATAACGTTTTAAATTGACTAAATTTATTTAAGGAGGAAGTCTGATGAGAAAAAAAGTGAAAATGTTTGATATAGTATTAATAGCTTTTATGGCAATTATTGCATTAATAACGATATATCCATTTTTAAATGTTTTAGCTATTTCACTAAATGAGGCTACAGACACTGTTAAGGGTGGAATTCATATATGGCCAAGAGAATTTTCATTACAAAATTATAAGGAAATATTTAACGGAAGCAGTAAGCTTCCAACAGGATTAATGATATCAGTACTTAGAACTGTAGTAGGAACGGTGACTGGTGTTTTAGCTAGTGCTATGGTCGCGTTTGTAATAAGCAGAAGGGATTTTGTATTTAATAAACTGGTTACAATATTATTTGTACTTACAATGTACATTGGAGGCGGGCTAATTCCAGAATATATGTTAATAAAAAATATTGGATTAATTAATAACTTTGCAGTGTATATATTGCCAGGTTTAATCAGTGCATTTAATGTAATAGTTATTAGATCATTTATTGATGGATTACCTCCAGCATTAAATGAATCAGCTATGATAGATGGAGCAAATGATTTTGTGGTATTCACAAAGATAATATTACCACTATGTTTACCAGTAATTGCAACAGTAGCACTTTTTATAGCTGTTAGTCAATGGAATAGTTGGTTTGATACATATCTTTATGCAAGACAAAGTGATGGATTGACAACACTTCAATATGAATTAATGAAGGTTATGAGTAATGCATCTGCTAGTTCAAAAGTAGATCCTAATAATCCATTACTACAAGCTTCTAGTGTTAATCCAGAATCAATAAAGATGGCAATAACAATGGTTGCTACAGCTCCAATATTATGTATATATCCTTTTGTACAAAAATATTTTGTTACAGGAATGACTTTAGGAGCAGTAAAAAGTTAAAAGTTTAAAATGACTATATTTAATGATAGTATTTTATATAAATTAAATTTAAGGGAAGAGGGTAAATATTTATGAAGAAAAGCAAAATTTTATCAATAATATTTTCATTCACATTAATAACTACTTTAATGGTGGGATGTAGTAATAGTAGTACACAAAAAACAGCTGCTACTAAGAGTGGTGAAATAGATAAAACTCCAGTAACATTAACATTATTTACTAAAGATTTAACAGAAGATATGAATTTTGATGATGAAGTTGCTAAAAAGATAACAGAACTTACTGGGGTGACATTGAAAATAACTCACCCTGTAGCAGGGGATGAACAAGCTATTCCATTAATGATAGCAAGTGGTGATTATCCAGATTTAATTTATGCTAAAGGGGATACGGGAAAATTAGTAGATGCAGGAGCTATTATTAAGCTTGATGACTATATTGAGAAGCAAGGAAATAATCTAAAAGCATTATATGGAGACCAATTAAAGAGATTAAGATATAGTTCAGAAGATCCATCAATATATACTGTTGGAGCTTATGGAGTTCATACAGAAGTATTTGATCCAAATGGAACAATGCAATTACAACATGCAGTTTTAAAAGAAATAGGGTATACACAAATAAAGACATTACAAGATTATGAAAAAGCTATAAAAGATTATAAAGCAAAATATCCTGAAATCAATGGTAAAAAAACTATAGGAATGACATTAATGGCTAGTGATTGGAGATGGTTAACCACTTGTGGAGATGTAGCAAGTCAAGTAGCAGGAATTGCAGGTGATGGACAATTTAAAATAGATGATGAAACTCAAAAAGCTGTATACAAATTCCAATTACCAGAAGTTAAAGAATATTTTAAATGGTTAAATCATATGAATGCACAAGGATTATTAGATCCAGAATCATTTACTCAAAAAGAAGATGCATATCGTGCAAAATTAGCTCAAGGAAATGTATTAGGTATTACAGATGCTAAATGGGATTATGATCAAGCAATTAAGACATTAGTTGGAGCTGGAATGGATGAAAGAACTTTTGCACCACTTTCAGTTACATTAAATGATGAATGTAAAGATCAATCATTAAGAGATTATGGATATAGTGGTGGCCATGGAATAACTATATCTTCAACAAGTAAAAATAAAGATAGAGCATTCCAATTCTTAGATTGGATGGCATCAGATGAAGCACAAGTATTAGTAAACTGGGGAATTGAAGGAAAGCATTATAAAGTTGAAAGTGGTAAGAGAGTTCTATTACCAGAAGTACAAAAACAAAGAAACAGCGATAAAGACTTTAAAAAGAAAACTGGTATAGGTTCATATATATATCCATTCCCTCAAAGAGGAGATGGAGTTATGGATTCAACAGGAAATCCATATTCAATGAACACTTTAGACATCTATGTTTCAAACTATAATAAGGGTGAAAAAGAAACATTAGCTGGATATGGCAAGAAGTCATGGGTAGATTTCTTCCCACCAGCAAAAGAATTTCAACAATCTAAACATGGTCAAGCATGGCAATTTAATGTACCAAGTGATAGCGATATGGCCATAATTCAAAAGAAAGCTGATGACTATACTCAAAAGGCTATAACACAAGCAATTCTAGGTAGTGAAGCAGATTTTGATAAAGCTTGGGATAAGATTCAACAAGATCTTAAAGCAATGGAAATTGATAAGCTTAATGATGGAATCAGTAAATTAACAGCGGAAAAGATTAAGCTTTGGAATTAATAAGATCCTGTACGAAAATTTAGGTGATAAAAATGTATCTGTAATGTATACAGTTGAAATTATGAATAAAAATATATGGGGTGTCTCAAAATGATTAAAAATCATCTTGAGACACCTCTTTTTTAGAAATTTACAAATAATCGAGTAGTTTTTAATATTTCTTCTAATCTGTTACACGATGAAAAGGAGATTATTTAATTTCTAATTTTTACCGTTTAATTTCTATTCGCGTGGTCTAAATCAACAGGCTTTAGACGGTATAAGTCTTTAGCCTTTTAAGAAACTGTAAGTATGACCATACTAATTATAAAGAATGGTGAATTAGTATGGATGATTATAACAAAGGAAGTCATACTGTATATGATATAAAATATCATATACTTTGGGCGACAAAATATAGATATAAGGTTTTGAACAAACAAATATTTTGACGATTTGTGGTCAAGAGGATATTTTTGTGCAACAGTAGGAAATGTTACAGAAAAAACAATTAAAAGGTATATATTAGTGATAAAAAAGATATATTTAAAATAGAGCAGTAAAGAATTTCAGTTATGCTCTTTAGGTTACTTCAGCTAATGGTCTTCTAGAAGGATTAATCCTTAAAGAGCAATGACTTTTAGTCTAAGGTATTTATACCTTAAATCCATCTATCTTAGTAGGTGACTAGTTTTAATAATTAAAAATAAAAAAATCATAAACCAGAATCAAAGAGGAATATTATAAGATTGTAATACCTGGCGTACCGGAAAGAAGAATCCAATGGTGGACAGGATTTTATACAGAAAATCTGCAGATAATAAATCTCTAATATATTTATTCGGAAACTCGAAATTGTTTTGGCGTGAGCCCTGTTCTCTTTTTAAAAATACGACTGAAATAATTATTATCACTGAATCCACATTGAAATGCTATATCGGATATAGGAAGTTGACTTTCCTTAAGTAAACTATAGGCACGGTTTATTCTGAGAGAAAGGATGTAGTTTAATGGTGCAGTATGGTAAATCTCACTGAAAATTCTTGTAAAATGTCTTGGAGAGTAATGCGAAATTTTTGCAAGTACATCTATGGAGATATCTTCAGTATAATGACTTTCGATATATGAAATAGACTTAGCAATATTAATTATATCAATTTTTTCAGAGTTGTTGCCAAAGCTGTATAATCGAGAAAGCATTACAACTAAAGCTATGAAACTTGCTTCTAGCAATGTCTGCCACCCATCAGCTTTAGTTTGGTACTCAGAAAGCATAAAATCTATTAGAATATGAATTTTCTCGAAATCTTTTGCTCTGAGTAGCAGTCTACTTTTAAAGTAGTGCTCTTTAGTAAAATACGGTTCTAATATAAATAGTGCATGAAATCCTGCATTTTTCTTAATGTCATAATTGGCTGAAAGTAGATTCTCAGAGCGATACATTATATTACAAATGCGAAAATTCTCAGTATCTTCATATCCGTGAGCGGTATCATTGCTGATAACAAAAACATCTCCTTTTTTAATATAAAATTTCTCGTCATCAACAATATGCTTTGCACTGCCATTCATTACAAGGACAAGCTCTGAAAAATCCTTATGCGTATGAATGAAAAGGTCTTCATTATGATACCCATATTGAATGAAAAGTGGAAACCTTTCATCATTTGTGAAATAATTAAGTTTCATTTCGGTCATATATATTCTCCTTTATGTTGTCTGTTTTGTGCTATAAGATGGTGTAATAGTTATAGAATTTTAACATTTGAATGTGCTAATATACAAGAGTATAGCATAAATAATAATTTTTTAGGAGGTATTTATATGTCAAATCCATATCTTCCATTGTGGGAATATATTCCTGATGGTGAACCTAGAGTTTTCGGGGAACGTGTATATGTTTACGGATCCCACGATAATGCAGGTTCAGATAAATTTTGTGACTATAAGCTTAAGGTATGGTCAGCACCACTTGCGGATCTAAGTAATTGGACTTGCCATGGTCATATATTCCATACAAGAGATGATCGTGATCATAAATCGGACACCTTATGGACAGATAGTGATCTTTATGCACCTGATGTAATTGAAAAAGATGGGAAATACTATCTTTACGCATACCTTATGGACGCAAAGGGTTGTGTTGCGGTAAGTGATAGTCCTGAAGGTCCGTTTAAATTAATTTCACAATACAAGTACAATATTCTAGATGGCAAGGGTGAAGAATGTTTTGGCAACGGTTGGTTCATTGACCCTGGTGTACTTGTTGACGATGATGGAAAAGTATATATTTACTGTGGATATGAGCGTTCCTTTGTTGCGGAAATCAACCCGGATAATATGCATGAAATTATTGATGGAACATATCAGGATGATATTATTCCTGTAGAAGAACCGTTTACATTTTTTGAGGCTTGTTCGCCAAGGAAGATAAAAGATATATACTATCTAATTTATTCTCCGAGAAAAAGCAGTAGGCTTGTTTACGCGACATCAAAATCTCCAACAGGACCATTTGAATATAGAGGTGTTATTGTTGACAATGGAGTTGATTACCCAGGTGGAAATAATCACGGTTCAATCTGTAATATCAATAATCAATGGTATATTTTCTATCACCGTATGACAAATAACACGATTATGTCAAGACGTGGCTGTGTAGAAAAGATTGAAATTCTGCCTGATGGAATAATTCCAGAAGTTGAAATGACATCTCTGGGCTTTGAGAACTCGCTTTCTCCATATAAAATTACACCTGCAGAAATTGCTTGTATATTAAAAGGTGGCTGCTTTATAACAGAGAAGAACGTAACATCAAGGTCTATTACATCAATTATACGTAGTTGTATCATTGGCTTTAAATATTTTGACTTCGGTAGCGATTTTTCTAGTGAAACCATGAAATTTAGTGCTTTAGTAAAAGGTAATGGATGTAAGTCAAAAATTATGATTTTACTTGATGATTATGAAAATGGAGAGGAAATAGGTATCTGTGGAATAGGCTCTGATGATGGGGTATACAATGCAGTTGTGAAGAATGTAACTGGTAGACATGCTGTATATTTTGTTGTAGAGGACAGCTTCGGTGGCTGGTTTACCGATATGTTCAAGGGAAGACATCTATTTGAATTTGAATCTTTTGTTTTTATGAAGTAATAATACAAAATAATAGGCACAATTAACTTGGTAGAGCAAATGTAAGGAATCCACATCAACTGTTTTACAGAGGGAAAAATTAGAAAAGGAAATCAAAACAGATTTCCATCAAATATAACCCCGTTTGCAAGATAATTATTTTTAAAGTCCCCCTTCAGTTTTGTTGATTAGCAAGTGGATATGCACTATATCCATGTACTATAAATTTTAGCGCTTTAGGGAAATCTTTAAACTTTTGAAAAGTCATACGCATAACTAGGATTCAAGAGCCTACGGCTCGAGTATCTGATATCCTAAAATTGACTTTTTGCAGGTATCCAGGATAAGTCAAACGTAGTATTTTACTCCTTTTACATGTAATTCGATTAAAAAAATCTATGCTGAATTCACGGTAGATATAGTGAAGTTTGTATTTATGCTTTTCAGTGCCAGGTAAGTCTTTAGGTAGTTTTGCAAGATTGCTACAATAGTAGGAACACTTAGAGTTAACACACTTATGTATTCTAAAGTGCTTAAAATCTTTTTTGGAACTTAGAATATGTCCACAATAAGGGCAACACAAAGCTAGAGATTTATTATAGATATTTGTCTTGTGAAATAGTTCTCCGCATACTTTGCATTGATATTGATCCTTAGAGCCATTGTTTTTATAAATATATTGGTGTGGAGTACCAAAAAGAGGACACAGAATATATTTAGGAACAGACGCTTAGCTACTTCTACGTTTTACAGGTTGGATAAGTTTTTCATACTTATAGTAGGCTAGAAGTAACTGATAGTCTATAGGATTTGTATTGAATATTTTAGGCGGGTTATTAATCTTAGATTTTGATATTGTGGGCTTTGAGAATCTTCAAAAGTTCACTACTTAAGTGGGATATATTTAGCCATAAATAAAAGTAGTTGACAAATTATTTTCGAAAGATACTGATGATATAAAAAGAAATAAGTTATAATCGAATTCATGCAAGTTTATTATTGTGGCGTGAGAACTTCAATTATAACATGAAATTAGGAGGCATAGTTTTTTATCAAAAGATTCTGTAACCCTTGATATATAAAGCAATTTTAAAAATACTAATGTAAAAACTTTACACTAACTAATTTAGCGAGTAGGTACATAAAATGAAATATAATAACCCTGTAATTAAAGGCTTTTATCCTGAACCTAGTGTATGCAAGGTGGAAGATAACTATTACCTTGTATGCAGTTCAATGCAGTATTTTCCTGGTGTTCCGCTTTTTGAAAGCAAACACCTTATAAACTGGAAACAAATAGGGCATTGTCTTACAAGAAAAAGTCAGATACAGCTTGACAATGTAAATAGCTTAGGCGGGGTTTTTGCACCTATAATTAGGTATAACAACGGACGATATTTATAGTGAATGGTCTGAGCCAATATATGTTAAACAGGGCGGAATTGACCCGTCTTTATACTTTGAAGACGGTAAAACATATTTTATGAGCAACGGAGCAGATGATAATGGAATTGGTGGTATCGTTCAGTGTGAAATTGACATTGAAACAGGCAGAAAGCTAACACCAAGCCGTACAATCTGGCAAGGTAGTGGGGGACGTTTTCTTGAAGGCCCGCACATGTATAAAATAGACGGCAGGTATTATCTTATGGCTGCAGAGGGCGGAACTGAATTTGGGCATATGGTAACATATGCACGTGGAAATTCTCCTTACGGTGATTTTAAAGCATGTCCTTACAATCCTGTTCTTACAAACCGTAATTTAGGTGGCTATGAAATACAGGAGGTAGGTCACGGTGACCTTATTCAGGATAACAGTGGCAATTGGTGGATATTTCATCTTGGATTTCGACAAATAGCCCAGTGGGATCCTTATCATCACCTCGGACGTGAAGTTTTCCTTACTCCAGTTACTTTCAGCGGGGATGGATGGTTTACGGCAGGACACAACGGTACAACAATCAAATGTTTCGATACCAACCGTATTCATAACAGCGTTGTTCAGTGTGAGAAAAAGTGCTATACATTTGAAAATACGCAGTGGGATAAGGACTGGTGTTATCTGCGCTTGCCACATATTAAAAATTACCTACTGGAAGAAAACAAGTTAAAGCTCAAAGGAACTGAAGTTAACCTTGATAAGGCGGATTCTCCAACATTCATCGGACTTCGCCAAAAAGATTTCAATGCGGTTATTTCTTGCGATGTATGTATCTCAGATGGTGAGGCAGGCATCACTTTCTATATGGACGAAAATCAGCATTACGATTTAGCAATACGCAAATTTGAGAATGGGTATGAGGTAATTGAACGCCTCAATATCGGTGATATTAAATCTGTAGTAAAATCTGTAGATTTAAAAAATGCGAATAATGCGTCACTTGCTATTCATGCAAATAATGATTGCTACAGCTTTTTTGTTAAAACAGAAGAAAAGGAAATTCATCTTGGTACAGCACAAACTAAATATCTTTCCTCAGAAGTTGCTGGAGGATTTACAGGTGTTATTATCGGTCTATATGCGTATAGCAAAAGCTGTTGTAATTATGCTGAATTTACAAATTTTAAGTGCGAATATCTTTGATATATTAAGAGAAGTTAGTTGAAAAATTGAGAAGCTTTCTTTTGCAGCTAACGTGGCAGATCAGTGAAGGTACAATACTTCACAAAGTTATAGAAAAAGTAAGGACATGCATTTTAGTTATGCTCTGAAAGATTATAGTAAGTTATGGCAGTACCAAAAAGTATAAATTCCCGTAAGACAGAGTGCAGGAATAAATATAAAACCAAAAACAGCTACTTCTTTTAATATAACGATCCGTAAATCGTGAAATGGCTTGATACCATAAAATATAATATTTAATATATCGAAAGAAGATGAATTAATCTTATTCATACTGACTAAAGATAAATATTTTTGCAACCCACGTTAACGAAAATATGTACAAACACTTATAATTTTTTGTGGTGATTTGTTGTTTTCATAAATAAATTATACACGAATGAGCAGATTCTTAGGAGTTTGCTTTTTCCTTTCATAAAAAAAAGTAAGTCGCTCAAAATAGAAATTAAATTTCTATTTTGAGACAGCCCCTATTTATATATATACTTTAAGAATTAAGAATATGGAATTTAAGGAATTATAATTGAAGAGTGGAGAAAATTCACTAATAGTTAGGATAAAATATATGAAATTTCCTCAGTATACGGTTACAAATTCATGCTGTATAATGAACCCATAATTATATAAAAACAAATTAAATAGTCAATAAATTAATTAAAGATTATTAGAAAAGATAATATATAAAGGAGTGTTAATATGAAATTTAGCAATGGATGTTGGTTAAACAAAACAGGAGTACAAACATTTAGTCCGCAAGAAATTTACAGTACAAAAATTGAGGAAAATCTGTTAACAATACATGCACCTTGTAGCAAGATATATAATAGAGGCTGTACTCTTGGAGGACCAGTTATAACATATAAAATTTCATCACCGATGGAAAATGTTATAAGAGTAAGAGCTTATCACTATATGGGAGAGGAAAAGAAAAGTCCGAGTTTTGAGCTTTATGAAAATGAAAATATTAAAGTTCTAATAGAAGAAAATGAAAGTAATGTTATATTCAAATCAGGAAATCTTAAGTTAGAATATGATAAAAATACATTAGAAATGAGTTTTTACAGAGGAAATCAAAAGTTAACTTCAAGTAAAAGCAGAGGATTAGCTTATGTAAAAACTGAATCAGAAACTGAATTCTTAGAAGCTTCAGATAAAGGTATTTATATGAGAGAACAATTGCAATTATCTGTAGGTGAATTAGTATATGGACTCGGAGAAAGATTTACTCCATTTGTAAAGAATGGACAAACAATAGAAGTATGGAATGAAGATGGTGGAACAAGTACAGAACAATCTTATAAGAATATTCCATTCTATCTTACTAATAAAGGATATGGTGTATTTGTAAATCATCCAGAAAAGGTTTCTTTTGAAGTTGGATCAGAAAAAGTTACTAAAGTTCAATTTAGTGTTCCAGGAGAATGTTTAGATTACTTTATTATTGGTGGAGATTCAATGAAGGAAGTAATTGAAAACTATACAAGCTTAACAGGAAAACCAGCAATGCCACCAGCATGGTCATTTGGGTTGTGGTTATCTACATCATTTACTACAAACTATGATGAAGCAACTGTAAATGAATTTGTAAATGGAATGAAGGATAGAGATATTCCACTTAGAGTATTCCACTTTGATTGTTTCTGGATGAAGGAATTTAACTGGTGTGATTTTGAATGGGATAACAGAGTGTTCCCAGATCCAAAAGGAATGCTTACAAGATTAAAAGAAAAAAATTTAAATATCTGTGTTTGGATCAATCCATACATAGCACAAGAATCAAAGTTATTTGAAGAAGGAAAAACAAATGGATATTTCATAAAGAAAGCTAATGGAGATGTGTGGCAATGGGATATGTGGCAACCAGCAATGGCAATTGTAGATTTCACAAATCCAGCAGCTAGCGCCTGGTATTCAGGAAAATTAAAGGAATTAATGGCAATGGGCGTTGACTGCTTCAAGACGGACTTTGGTGAACGTATACCAACAGATGCAGTTTACTTTGATGGTTCAGATCCATATAAAATGCATAATTACTACACTCAAATGTACAATAAAGTAGTATTTGACACAATCAAGGAAATTAAAGGTGAAAATGAAGCAGTTGTGTTTGCAAGATCAGCTACAACTGGAGGACAACAATTCCCTGTGCATTGGGGTGGGGATTGTGAATCAGATTATGAATCAATGGCTGAAAGCTTAAGAGGTGGATTATCACTTTGTATGTCAGGGTTTGGCTTCTGGAGCCATGATATAGGTGGATTTGAAAGTACATCTACAGCAGATGTTTATAAGAGATGGGTGGCATTTGGATTATTATCATCTCATAGTAGATTACATGGTAGTACATCTTATAGAGTGCCATGGGCATATGATGAAGATGCTTCGGAAGTAGTAAAATTCTTTAGTAAATTAAAATGCAGTTTAATGCCATATTTATTTGAAACAGCTAATACAGCGCATGCAGTAGGTCTTCCAGTAATGAGATCAATGATATTAGAATTCCAAAACGATCCAGCATGTACTTATTTAGATAAACAATATATGCTTGGAGATTCAATATTGATAGCTCCTATATTTAATGAAGATGGGGAAGCTAATTATTATTTACCAGAAGGAATATGGACTAGCTTTATAACAGGCAAGAAGTATGAAGGGGGAAGATGGATTAAAGAAAATCATAACTACTTAAGTATTCCTATGATGATAAAGGAAAATAGTTTAATAGCAATAGGACATGAAAACACAGTACCAGATTATGATTTTAGAGAAGATGTGAAAGTATTAGCTTATGAGTTAAAAGATGATGTTAAAGCTACTACGAAAGTTTTAGATATGAACAGAAATGAAGTGCTTGAAGTACAAGTATTAAAACATGAAAATACACTAAACATTGAATCAATAGGAACTGATAAAGCTTGGACTATGGTTCTAAAGAATGTAGTAAATGTAAAAGAAGTTGAAGGTGCAGAGTTTAAGGTAGATGGAAATGATACAGTGATAATAGTGAAATCAGGAAACAGTAAGGTTTTATGTCACCTAGCATAATCAATTTAGGTTAATAATTAATATAAGAATTTGCAAATTTTATTAACTAACATAATAACCAATATATAATTTGGGTTAACTATTTATGAAGCATGTTAAGGATAGGGAAACCTATCCTTAATTAAATACGACCCCAAAATAGTGGTTAAGAATCAAGCTATGAAAGTAAAAAAAATTTAAAATATAAATATACCAAGCAAAAAATAGAAGTTAAGAATTAGGATTAATGAATATTTTAGCTAGTTGGAACATATATATAATACTTTAGGAGGTGCATATTATGAGTAAGTTGATAGATCCAGGATATTTTTCAAAGCAAGTATTTGCAGATACTAAAAGAGGAGAATTTAACACTAAAAATAGAATCATAGTAGAAAATAATGTTGATGTTGATTTTGTATTTATGGGAGATTCTATAACTGATAATTGTGAAATTAGTGCTTATTTAACCAAAAGTAATAAGATGATTTTAAATAGAGGCATTGGAGGGGATAGAACTGAGTATGTATTAAAAAGATTTGATGCAGATGTAGTACAGCTTAAGCCAAAGCATTGTATCCTTATGATTGGTGTTAATGATTCTTGGGATTTAGAATATGAACCATGGAGCCGAACAGAAGGAATGTCTGTAGAAGCTGTTAGCGAAAGAACTTATGAAAATATTAGGCAAATGGTTAATAAGGCAAAATCAAATAATATAAATCTTATAATGTGTTCAATATTACCAACTAATATGACTTTTACAAATAGAAATAAAGAGAGAAATATTTATATTGTAGACGTTAATCAGAGATTAAAAAAATTATGTAAAGAAGAAAATTTAATTTATGTAGATTGTTATTCTGAATTTGTTGCTGAAGGTGATAACTATGTAAAAGATGGTTTGACTTTTGAAGGGCTTCATCCCAATACACAAGGTTATAACATAATGATGAAAATATTAAAAGAAACTCTATCAAATAACGGAATTGAATTTTAGGAGGAAGTTAATTATGTCTAAAGATATATTAAAGCTTGAAGAAAAAATAGAAGAAATAATATCAAAACTCACCTTAGAAGAAAAGAGTGCTATGTGTCATGGGAATGGACTTTTTAGAACTGGAGGAGTTGAAAGACTTAATATACCACTAGTGAAAATGTCTGATGGACCAATGGGGGTAAGACAGGAATTTCCTGATGATAACTGGATGCCAATAGGCAATTCAGATGATTATGTTACTTACCTTCCTTGTAATACAGCATTAGCAGCAACTTGGAATACTAGTTTAGCTCATGAAGCAGGGGTAGTACTTGGAAATGAAGCAAGAGGAAGAGGCAAAGATATTATTCTTGGTCCAGGAATTAATATTATAAGAAGTCCTCTTTGTGGTAGAAATTTTGAGTATATGTCTGAAGATCCATATTTAATAAGTAAATTAGTAGTTCCTCTTATTAAGGGAGTTCAAGAAAATAATGATGTTGCAGCATGTGTTAAACATTTTGCAGTAAATAATCAAGAAACTGAAAGATTAAATGTTGAAGCTGAAGTAGATGAAAGAGCTTTAAGAGAAATATATTTGCCGGGATTTGAAGCAGCAGTAAAGGAAGGAAATTCATATTCTATAATGACTGCTTATAACAAGTTATTTGGACATTACTGTGCACATAGTGAATATTTAATAAAGGAAATATTAGAAGAAGAATGGGGCTTTGATGGAGTTACCGTATGTGACTGGGGTGGAGTTCACGATACTGTAGAGGCAGCTAATGCTGGCTTGGATATAGAAATGAATGTAACATATAACTTTGATGATTATTTCTTTGCAAAACCATTAGTTGAAGCAGTGAAAGCAGGTAAAGTAAGTGAAGAAATAGTTAATGAAAAAATTAGAAGAATTTTAAGAATGATGTATAAGATAAATGCATTTTCTGAGGATAGAAAAAGAGGTGTTTATAATTCACCAAAGCATAGAGAAAAAACATTAGATGTAGCTAGAGAATCAATAGTTTTACTTAAAAATGAAAAAAATGTACTTCCATTAAAGGATAACAAAATAAAGACTTTAGCTGTAATAGGTGAAAATGCAAACATAATACATTCAAATGGTGGTGGAAGTGCTGAAATAAAATCTTTGTATGAAGTTACACCATTACTTGGAATCAAGAGCAGATTAGGTGGACAAACAGAAGTTAAATATGCAAAAGGCTATGATGCAGATAAATCTAAGAAGGAAGCTTTAATAAGTGAAGCTGTTGAGCTTGCTAAAACTTCTGATGCTGTAATTATAATTGGTGGGCTAAAGCATAATGCAGATGATTTAGAATTAGAAAATAATGCACTTACAGTATCAAAGGATCAAGAAATAAAGCGTTATGTCGATAGTGAAGGTTATGATAAAACAGATTTAGATCTTCCTTATACTCAAGATGAACTTATTAAGAGAGTATTAGAAGTTAATAGAAATGCAGTTGTAGTAATACTTAGCGGAGCACCAATTAAAATGACTGAATGGATAGATGATGCTGCGACTGTAGTTCAAACTTGGTATAACGGAATGGAAGGTGGAAATGCTCTTGCAGAAATTCTTTTTGGAGATGTTAACCCTTCAGGTAAATTGCCTGTTACGTTTCCAAAGGCATTAGAAGATTCACCAGCACATAAGATAGGAGAATTCCCAGGTGGTGAAACAGTTAAGTATACAGAAGGAATTTATGTTGGATATAGATATTTTTCAAGCTATGATGTAAAACCATTATTTTGCTTTGGGCATGGGCTTTCATATACAGAGTTTAAATATGAAGGTTTAGATATATCAATAAATGAAGCAGCAGAAGATGTTGATATATCAGTGAAATTTAAAGTGATAAATGCAGGAGATAAAGATGGTGCAGAAGTTCCTCAAATATATATAAGAGATTTAGAAGCATCAGTAGAAAGACCTAAGCTAGAATTAAAAGGCTTTGATAAGGTTTATTTAAAAGCTTACGAAACTAAAGAAGTTGAAATTAAATTAAATAAGAAGTCATTAGCTTTTTATAGTGTAGAAGATAAGAAATGGACAGTTGAAGCAGGTGGCTTTGAAGTTCTTTTAGGTAGTTCTTCACAAGATATTAGATTAAAGAAAGAATTTAGTTTAAATTCAAATTATAAGTTTTAAACAATACAATACACATGAAATAATAATTTAAATTGATGACCTTTATGGGTGCACTGTAGGCAATTAAGGAAAAGGCATAAGGCTTTTAGAAATTATGTAATAATTTCATCCTTGATTGTCAATTGCATTATAGAACGATATTTATAAAGAGTGGAAACTGTCAATTGAAAAGGGGGAATGCTAGAGGTGTGCAAGGATAGACGTAAAGACAGCAGCTTAAAATTATGGTATGAAAGGCCGGCTGATGAATGGGTAGAAGCACTTCCGTTAGGAAATGGAAGACTTGGAATCATGATATTTGGAAATGTTTCTAAGGAAAGAATTCAACTAAATGAGGATACATTGTGGACAGGTGTACCAATTAAAGAAGAAAACTGTGGATTATTTTTAAAAAATTTAAATAAAGTAAGAAATTTAATGTTTAAAGGAGAGTATGTTAAGGGACAAGAAATAATGAATGAAAAATTGCTTGGACCTTGGAATGAATCTTATGCTCCTATGGGAAATTTATATTTAGATTTTGAAAATACCGATGATTATGAGGAGTATAGGAGAGAATTAGATTTAGAAGAAGGCCTTATAAGAGTTAATTATAAGATAAATGGAGTTGAATTTAACAGAACATTATTTACTTCTGCACCAGATAATGCAATTGTTATAAATCTTAATGCAAGTGAAAAGGGAAAATTAAGTTTTAATGTATCTTTAGACAGTCTTTTAAGATTTGAAACAAAATCTTTAAATGAAAATTCAATAACTTTAACAGGAAAAGCACCAATACATGCAGCACCTTCATATGCTGATGAAGAAAATCCAATTATATATGACGAAGAAGGCAAAAAAGGAATGGATTTTCAAATTCTAGTAGACGCAAAAGTTTGTAATGGAAAAATAAGCTCTGAAAATGGAATACTAAAAGTTGAAGGAGCAGATAGTGTATTAATAAAAATTATAGCTCATACAAGCTTTAATGGTTTTAAATGTGAGGCTGGAACAGAAGGAAAAGATTCAGGAAAGCTTTGCAGTAAAACTTTAGATAAGGTAAAGGAAAAGACTTTTGAAGAACTTTATTTGGTTCATTTAGAAGAATATACAGAGTTATTTAGTAGAGTAAACTTTAATTTGAGTAATGATGAAAATTATAAAATTCCAACAGATAAGAGATTAGAAAAAGTTATTAATGGTGGAGAGGATTTATCACTAATTCCACTCTATTTTCAATATGGAAGGTACCTTTTAATATCAAGCTCTAGAGAGGGAAGTCAGCCAGCTAATCTTCAAGGGATTTGGAATGAGGATTTAAGACCTGCCTGGAGTAGTAACTATACAACAAATATAAATGTGGAAATGAATTATTGGCTAGCAGAAATATGTAATTTATCTGAATGTCATGAACCATTATTTAAAATGATAAAGGAAGTAGCAGAAGTTGGAGCAGAAACCGCAAAAGCTAGATATGGCTGCAACGGATGGACTGCAAATCATAATATAGATTTATGGAGACAATCAGCACCAGCTGGAGGGAGCGTTGAATGGGCATATTGGCCAATGGCAGGAGCATGGTTATGTAGTCATCTTTGGGAACACTATGAATTTACTCAAGATAAAAAGTTTTTAGAAGAAGTGTATCCAACTATAAAGGGCGCAGCAATATTTTTATTAGATTGGCTAATAAGTGATGAAAATGGATATTTAGTAACATGTCCATCAATTTCACCAGAAAACAATTTCTTAACAAAAGCTGGAGAAAAATGTTCACCAAGCATTGCTTCTACAATGGATATGGCAATCACAAGAGAGCTATTTACTAACTGCATAAAGGCAATAGAAGTTTTAGAAAATGACATAGAATTTAGTGGAAAATTGAAAGAGGCTAAAGAAAAATTATATCCATATAAAATAGGAAAACATGGTCAGCTGCAAGAATGGTTTAATGATTTTGATGAATTTGAAATAGGCCATAGACATTTATCACACTTATTTGGCTTGTATCCAGGTAGTGATATAAGTGAAGAAAAGGCAAAAAAATTATTTGAAGCCAGTAAGGTGTCATTAGAAAGAAGATTAAGTAATGGTGGTGGTCATACAGGCTGGAGCTGTTCTTGGGTAGTTAATTTATTTGCAAGACTTAAGAATTCAAAAGCTGCATATGAGTATTTAATGGTTTTATTTAGAAAACTAACTTTTTCAAATTTATTCAATGTATGTCCTCCTTTTCAAATTGATGGAAATTTTGGTGGAACAGCGGCTATTGCAGAAATGCTATTGCAAAGTCATGAAGGATATATTAATCTTCTTCCCGCATTACCTAAGGCGTGGAAAAGTGGTCGCATAGAAGGCATTAAAGCTAGAGGTGGCTTTGAAATTCATATGGAATGGAAAAATGGACAATTGCTTAAAGCTAAGATTATATCAAATTCAGGTAATATATGTAGGATTAAAGTAAATAAGGATATGGTAATTGAAAGAGATTCAACAAAGGTTTATGTTAAGTATATAAAGGAAGATGTAATAGAATTTGCAACAAGTGAAAAGGCCGAATATATTATCTGTACAAAAGAATAATCAATTTATAGGAAAGACTTTGAGAAAAATATTAATAAACGTGCATCAGCTGGTGAAGAATTAATAATACAGATAGAAACATTAATTGAAAAGCTAAGACAATTTAAATTAAAAATTACCCCAATTAGTATTAACAATTATTTTAACCATATATAAAATGGAGAAATAAAATGAGCAAAGTCATTTTAATTTCCCAATTCTATGTATATAAGAGATTATTTATATCAAATGTAATAGGCATCTAATTTTGCATTAAATGTAGTAGAGTAGTTAATTAACTTCTTCTAAGATAACAACAGCTCTACTATCCAATATCAATTTATGACCAATTTTTTCTTTAGTTAATAAATTGATAAATGTTTTAGCCTTAAGGTTTAAAGTTTTTTCTTCAGCATTATGGTTTAAGATAAAGAATATATTTTTATTGTTTTTACAACGTTTTGTTATTTCTATTCCAGGCTGATTTTCAAGACCTAAACTTAAAGAATGTTTAACATCTAAATAATTTACAAGATCATCTATAAATTTAGTTTCTGGATTTGATGCTATATAATAAGCTTCACCACTACCAAATTTATTGCAGGTAAGTACAGCAAATCCATTGTAGAAATCAGAACCATATGTTCCAAGGACAGTAGCACCTTCTAGATTTATAATATCGAATAACATATTACACTTATATTCAGGAGAAAAGCCTTCTAAAGTTGCATTCATTTGAATACTGTTATTTATTTCTGGTGGTAAGGCATCTAATTCTTCAACCCAAAGTCCTAGAAGGTCTCTAAGTTCAGAAGGATATCCACCAATTGTAACTCTATCATTTTCATCAACATATCCACTGAAGAAGGTAGTTAAGAAAGTACCGCCATTTGAAACAAATTTCTTAATATTATCAGCTACTGTATCTTTTAGCATATATAAAACAGGAGCAACAATTACATCGTATTTAGAAAAATCATCAGTAGGTTTAACAAAATCAACTGGAATATTTTTATTGTGGAAGCCAGTATAATATTTTTGGATTTGAGGTAAATATTTTAACTCAATAGAAGGGCCGCTTGAGAATTCTACTGCCCACCAATTATCCCAATCAAATATAATTCCAACCTTAGAATTATATTTAGAATCGATAATGCTGTCCCCTAAAGAAGTTAATTCGGTGCCAAGCTCTGCACATTCCTTAAATGTTCTTGTATTTTCACTATCAGCATGTGATATTACAGCAGCATGATATTTTTCACATGCTCCAATTGATTGTCTCATTTGGAAGAACATAACTGAATCAGCACCATGTGCTACTGCTTGATAGCTTTGTAACTTCATTTCACCAGGACGTTTAACAGAATTATATGGCTGCCAGTTGGCTTGGCTTGGACTTTGCTCTATTAACATGAAAGGTTCACCAGATTTTAAGCCTCTCATTAAATCATGGCTCATGGCAACATTGCTAGGAGAATCACCATAAGAAGGATAGTTATCCCATGATATTATATCCATGTACTCAGCCCATTTAAAGTAATCTAGAGGCTTAAAAGTACCCATTAAATTAGTTGTTATCTTAAGGTCTGGAGTAATTTCTTTAATTGCATTATATTCACCAATATAACAACCTAGTATAGAATCAGACATAAATCTGTTATAATCTAAGGCCATTCCTTGAAAAGTGGTGCAAGTCTTTTCAGGACCATCCCACATTTCATTTAAGGCAGAAGGTGCTACTATTTCATCCCAAGAATAAACAGTATGTCCCCAGAAGTTCATATTCCACGCTTTGTTTAAATTAGCTATAGTTTTATATCTATTTTTTAGCCATTTTCTAAATTCATCTTGGCAATGGTCACAATAGCAATAGTTATCATATTCATTTCCCACATGATAAAGTGCTAAGTTACTGTAATCCTTATATCTTTCAGCTAATTTTCTTGCTAATTTAACTGAAAGTTCACGATATTTTGTGCTGTTAGGACAGAATTTAACTCGTCCACCGTGTTTACGTTTACTGCCATAGAAATCTATAGGAAGCATTTCAGGATATTTATGAGACATCCATGCAGGTTGAGCAGCAGTAGACGTTGCAAGACATACATAGATATTATTTTCTTTTAACAGATTAAAAATATTATCAAGCCATTCAAAATCATAAATGTTTTCATCTGGCTGTAATAAAGCCCAGCTAAAAACAGGAAGTGTAACTATATTAATATTTGCAAGCTTTAATAAATGCATATCTTTTTCAATAATTTCTTGTGGCCATTGATCAGGATTATAATCGCCACCATAAAGAATAAACGGTAAATTAGGATTAATCAAAAGTCTCTCCTCCTTGATTTATAATGATTTAAATCTAGTTTACTATAAATATTTAAATTGAAATACAATATAAATTATAGGAATAATACTTTGGAAATTAGGGTTAATAAGCTTATCGTTAATATAATAACTATTGTAAAATAAGTAATTGAAGACCAGATATATATAGTTAACAATTTGATAATTTAAAAAAATTAGGAAATATAGTATACTATCTTAGAAAAGGTTTTCTAAAATTTCAACTTAAGAATAATGAGGATTAACTATGAAATATAATAACTGGAGAATTAAAAATCTAATTAATAATGTGAAGATAAGGAATAAATTAATATTGACTTACCTTATAGTTACTGTTGCAACAGTATCTATAGTTGGGACTTATTTAACAACGCAAATGACTACTATAGTTGTAAATAGAGCAGTAGATGAAGCAGAAAATAACTCTAAAATAATACAACATAGATTAGAAGAGGTTCTTAATTTAACTACGAAAGTATCTGATATGATTTATGCAGATGAGAAGTTAAATTCAATTTTAACTAAAAGTTATACAAGTTATAATGAAGTTATAGAGACATATTACAATTATCCTGTTCTTAAAAATTATTTAAAATATTATAGAGAATTTGCCAGTATAACTGTATATGTTGAAAATCCTACAATACTTCCCAATACAGAATTTTTGAAGGTTTCGGATACCATAAGAGAAGAAAATTGGTATAAAAAAGCTATAGTTAATAGTGGAAAAATAGCATGGAGATATACTAAAGATGAATTTACAAATTTGGAATATTTATCTTTGGTTAGATGTATAAAAGATAATAGAGGGAAACAAACAGGAGTATTAGTAATAAGTATTAATCCAAGTATATTAAAAGGTTTAATAGATACTGATCCATCAAATAATATGATTCTTTTAGATGGACAAACAATTTCATCAAATAATGAATATGAAATTGATGAAAAAGAATTAACAAAACATATTATAAAAATATCTCAAAATGATGATATTAATATTTTTAAAACAGAATTTAATAAGCAGCAAAGTTATATGATATTGAATTCATTTAAAATACAGAAAACGTTAGAAAATAAGTTTAAAATTCTTATTATATTGCCTATAAATGAAATTACTAACCAAACTAATAAAGTTATAATTAATAGTATAGTAGCAATCTTGATAACAATTATTTTTGCTTTATTTATTATTATATATTTCTCAAAAACAATATCAGAGAGACTTGATATATTGAGGAGAGAAATGCATAGAGTGGTAAATGGTGATTTCTATATAGTATCCCGTATTGAGGGTACTGATGAAATTGGGCTGTTATATCAAGATTTAAAGACAATGATAAAAAGTATAAAACAATTAATTGAAGAAGTTTATATTGAAAAAATACAAAAGGAACAATTAAGAGCAAGCCAAAAGGAAGCAGAATTTAAAATGCTTGCGAATCAAATAAATCCTCATTTCTTATATAACACACTTGAAACTATAAGGATGAAGGCATTTTGTAATGGTGATAAGGAAATAGCTGATATAGTAAAGAAACTTGGTAAAATCATGAGAAGGAATCTAGAAGTTAGTGGCAAGATGGTTAGTCTTAAATCAGAATTTGACCTTATAGAAAGTTATCTCCAAATTCAAGCCATGAGATTCGAAGGAATGGTTAAATATGAACTAAATATAGAAAGTTCAGTTAAAAAAGACGAATATGAGATATTGCCATTATTACTTCAACCAGTTGTTGAAAATGCATTTGTTCATGGACTAGAAGAAAAGAAGGAAAAAGGAACAATTATAATAGACATATTCGAAAAAGATGAATGTTTAATAGTAAAGATAAATGATAATGGTGTAGGGATTGAATCAGAAAATTTAGAAAAGATAAACAAAAAATTACTTTTATCAGAAGAAAACAATGGCAAGAGTATTGGAATGATTAATGTAAACCAAAGGATAAAAATACACTATGGAAAGCAATATGGGTTAAGCATAGAAAGCGAATTTGGAAAAGGGACAACAGTTACATTATCGTTACCAATTATAGATAAAATGGAGGTATTATAAATGTTAAATGTTCTAATTATAGATGATGAACCTAATGTTAGATTAGGGCTTAGAAAAATAGTGCCTTGGGAAGAAAATGGCTTTCAAGTATGTGGAGAAGGTCAAGATGCAGAAGATGGATTTGATAAGATAATGACTCTTTCACCTGATATTGTATTGATAGACATAAAGCTTCCAGGTAAATTAGGTACAGATGTAATTAAAGAAGCAAGAGAAGCGGGGTATGCAAGCAAATTTATAATTGTAAGTGGTTATTCCAACTTTGAATATGCTAAGACAGGAATTAAATATGGAGTAAAATCTTATATTTTGAAACCTGTTGATGAAGATGAACTAATAGATTTATTATTAGAATTAAAAACTGAAATAGAAAATGAAAAGTTATGGCAGCAGGAAAAGAAAATAGTTCATTATACTAAGCTTCACAACTTTATTTTAGATGAAAACGATGAGGGATTAGAAGAAGATAATCAAATAAAAGAAGAATATAGTAAATATGATAATTTTAGAGTTGGATTAATATCAGAAGTTGATAGTCATGGAAAGAAAATTAGGTTAGAAGAATTAGTAAAAGAACAGTTGAAAAGTTATGGAGATGTAGATGTTATTAAAATAGATATGGGGATTTTGATATTATTTAAAGATTTTAATAGCAAGCGTATTAGTAGCATTGTAAGTGAATTAAAAAGTAAATTAAATAAAAAATTACATGAAAATATATTTATAACTTTAGGATGTGAAGTTAATAATATAAGAAAAATAAGACAGTCTTACAAAGAAGCAGAAAAATTATTAATAAAAAAGTTTTTATTCTTGGAAAAGGGAATAATATCTAAAGAGAGTGTAGAAAAAATTGATATGAGCAAATTATTTAATTTTGATACTATCATAGAAAAAATATATAGTTATGTTGAAATTAGTGATGTAGAAAAAATGATTTTAGAATTTAGAGATCTTGAAAATTTGATCATACAAAGAAACTATTCAGAAGAACAAATAAAAGTTATGTGTATAAAAATATTTTTAGATTTAAAACAAAAATTAAATAATGATTATGACGCAGATGAAGTTAATATTAAAGCAAATGAAGAAATTATAGAAAATATATATGGGAAAATAAGCTTAAAACATGTAATAGATTATCTTATAGAAAATTTTAATAATATTGCTAATCAAATTGGAGGTACATCTTCAGATAATATTATAAAGAGAGTAATCAATTATATGAATACTAATTACTATAAAGATTTGAAACTCGAGACATTGGCTGAAATATTCAATTATAATAGTGCATATTTAGGTAAACTTTTTAAAAGCAATGTAGGTGAAAATTTCAATACATATTTGGATAAAATCAGAATAGAAAAAGCTAAATATCTTTTAGTGGAAGAAAAGCTTAAGGTTTATCAAGTTTGTGAAAAAGTAGGATACAAAAATATAGATTATTTTCATAGTAAATTTAAAAAATATGTAGGTACAAGCCCTTTGAATTATAAAAAACAATGTGATGACGAAATGTAAAAAATTAATAAAAATTCAATGATATATAACATAAATATTTGATTTATGTTAATATATAAGTAAAACATTTATATTATGGAGGAGAAGAAAGATGGAAGGCGAATCAGCCCAGACCAATAGTATGTTAATGCAAATTTTATTTCTAGTTGCATTGACTTTAATTAATGCATTTTTTGCATCAGCAGAAATGGCAATTGTTTCAGTAAACAAAAACAAAATGAAGATGTTAGCAAATGAAGGGAATAAAAAAGCGCAAATTCTTTGTAAGTTAATGGACGAACCAACAAAATTTTTATCAACAATTCAAGTAGGAATAACACTAGCAGGTTTTTTTGCCAGTGCTTCTGCAGCTACAGGGATTTCAAAACAATTAGGACAAACTTTAAACAATATAAATATCCCTTATGGAGATGAAATTGCATTTGTAGGTGTTACAATTATACTATCATATTTTACCTTAGTATTCGGTGAATTAGTTCCAAAGAGAATAGCTTTAAAAAAATCTGAAAGTATAGCTATGTTTTCTCTTAGACCGATAATATTTATTGCTAAGATAGCAGCACCATTTATAAAGGTACTATCATTATCAACATCTGGACTAGTAAAATTTATGGGATTCGATAGTGATGAATTAGATGAAATAGTAACAAAAGAAGAACTTAGATCATTTATAGAAACTGGAGAAGAACAAGGGGCTATAAATGAAAGCGAAAAAGAAATGATCGAGGGAATAATTGAATTTGATAATAAAAAAATTGAAAAAGTTATGACACCTAGGACAAAGGTATATTGTATAAATATCAAAGAACCATTAAATTCTTATGTAGATGAATTATTAGAAATGAGATATTCAAGGGTTCCAGTATATGAGGATGATATAGATAATGTAATAGGTATTTTATATATGAAAGATTTCATTATTGAAGCTAAGGATAAAGGCTTTGATAATGTGGATATTAAGAAGATATTAAAAGAGCCATATTTTGTTCATGGAGGCAAGAAGGTGCAGGATTTATTTAAATCACTTCAGGCATCGCAAAGGCATATAGCAATTATAATTGATGAATATGGTGGGTTTTCTGGGATCATAACTATTGAGGATCTCCTAGAAGAAATTGTGGGAGAAATTAACGATGAAGATGATAGCAGTGAAGATAGAATTAAAAAGATAGATGAAAATACTTTTTTAGCAGATGGTTTAACAACACTAGAAGAATTAAATGATGAATTAAATTTAGGTATTGAATTAGATCAAGATATTGATACTATAAGTGGATTTGTTATTAATTTAATTGGTAATATCCCAACAGAAGATGATAAAAAGATAATAGGATATAATGATATTACATTTAAAATCGAAAAATTAGGTGATAAGAGAATTGAAAAGATTCTTATTAGTAAAACATAATGACTAAAATGTAATTAAAGGGATTATAGATGAGGATGGAATTTTACAAGAATAAAGTAAAATTCCATCTTTTTTTCTATAATATTAATAATTCAAAATTGTAGAACTCAAAAATAATTTTTCATAAAAACATAAGATTGGAAATAGGTGTAGGTGAATGTATTACAGTAAATTTTTCTAAGAGTAGTGCCACAAATAATTATGCATATTGTCACAAAAATGGTATAATAACCTCTTTTGGTTATTAAGAAAATTATCGTAAAACTTTATGAATAATAATTTGTTAATATGGGATAAATATATATAAGCTGTTTATTTTGAATGGCTAAAATAAGCTGCAAAAAGTTAAAAATAAAAATTTATATACAATGATTTATGGAGGGGGAGAATTATATGGATAGAGAAATATATAATGATTATTTATTAATAATGCCAAGTGGCAATTGTAAGGGATTTAATGATATAGAAGGTGCAAAGGCATATATAAATGTATATTATGAAAAACGACTTGATGATACTTTTCATGAGGATGGATATAATGATGCTACAGAAATTGGTCGAGATGAAGCAAGATTAAATGTATTTACGCAATTAGGGGTTGAAGAAGGAAAATGTGAAATATATAGAACTAATGATTTTATTGAAATACTTGATAATGAATTAACATTTGAAGAAGATAAGGAAGAAATAATTTCCAAACTGTCAGAAGCAAAAATAAAATTCAATATATATGATTATGGTTTGGATGAAATCTTAGCACATATTCAAGAGGTTGATATTATGGAAGATTTTGGAGATAAAGTAAGAGGCTAGAATAAAAATGTTAATATTTATGAAATAAAACTATTAATATGAAATATCCAAATTATCAATCAACACTTAACAAATAAAAAATATAATCAAATAAAACTTGATAATATTAATGAATAATCAAAAAAATAATAATATAAATGATAAATAGCTAATTTGGGTATATTTTTAATCGATAAAAAAACGATACTGTAAAATATGTTGGCAAGTTGTTGACAATAGTAAAAACGGAGAGTAAAATCTACAGTAACAAGAAAATTTAATAGGTCCTTAAGTATTAAATGCTGAGATGGAGAAAATTATTTAGCAAATAAGTTGCAGAGAGTCGATGGTTGGTGAGAATCGATACTTTAGCTTTAGAGTTATCACTCCTGAGCAGAATCCAGAAAGAGAAAGAAATTTCTTGAGTAAAAGATGTCCGGTGTGCATCCGTTATATGCAAGGGTTTGTTAGAACCTAGTGATTTATATAAGGCGGAATATTATCCCACTTCTTATGATTCATGTCATTAAGGGTGGATTTTTTTAACCATTTTTAAGGGGGAGAGGCAATGGAGAAGCATGTATTATCGGCTTTAGTGAAGAATTCATCAGGGGTTTTAAGCCGAGTTAGTGGATTGTTTTCAAGAAGAGGATATAACATTGACAGTTTAACTGTTGGTAGAACTGAAGATCCTTCAATTTCAAGAATGACAATTACTCTTATGGGAGATGAAAATGTATTAGAGCAAGTTAAAAAGCAATTAAATAAATTAGAAGATGTAGTAAGAGTTATAGATTTTAAAGCAAATGAATCAGTATATAGAGAGCTGGTACTGATTAAAGTAAGAGCAAATGCTGAAAATAGAGCAGCAATAAATGAGACAGTAAAGATTTTTAGAAGTAAGATAATAGATCTATCTTCTGATACTTTAACAATAGAATTAACTGGGGATGAAGAAAAAATATCAGCATTAATAAACTTAATGCAAGAATACGGAATAGAAGAATTAGTTAGAACTGGAGTTACAGCACTTCAAAGGGGCGAAAAAACTATAAAAGATTCTAATGAAACTTATTAAAATAACTTAAATTCATAAAGCAATGGCAATTAAGCAATAATTTGGGAAGGGGATAATCATATTATGGAACAGAATCAGGTTAAAATATTTGATTCTACACTAAGAGACGGAGCTCAAGGGCAAGGAATTTCATTTTCATTAGAAGATAAGATCAAGATAGTGAAAGCTTTAGATGAAATGCAGATTGATTACATTGAAGCTGGTAATCCTGGATCAAATCCAAAGGATATGGAATTCTTTAAGAGACTTAAGGATGTGGAACTTAAGACTTCAAAACTAGTTGCATTTGGATCAACTAGAAAACCTAATGTTACGGTAGAAGATGATAAAAACTTAAAAGATTTATTATCATCAGGAACAGATATTATTGTTGTATTTGGAAAGTCATGGGATTTTCAAGTCACAGAAATTATAAAAACATCATTAGATGAAAATATTGAAATGATAAAAGATACCATTAAATATTTATGCGAAAATGAAAAAGAAGTGTTTTTTGATGCAGAACATTTTTATGATGGATATAAAGAAAATAAAGATTACGCAATGGCAACTTTAAAGGCAGCTGAAGAAGCTGGCGCAAAAGCAGTAGTCTTATGTGATACGAATGGAGGTATATTACCTCAAGAGATATATGATATAACAAAGGCTGTAAAAAGTGAAATAAGCATAGAAATTGGAATTCATAGTCATGATGATATGGGAATGGCAGTTGCAAGTTCAATTATGGCTGTTGAAGCAGGGGCAAAGCAAGTTCAAGGAACATTTATTGGTATTGGAGAGAGATGCGGTAATGCTAATTTAAGTGCAATAATACCAGTATTGAAACTGAAGCTTGGATATAAAGTTTTAAATAATATTGAATTAATTAATTTAACAAAGTCAGCTAGATATATTGCAGAAATATGCAATATAACATTAATAGATCAAAGTCCCTTTGTAGGTAGTTCATCATTTGCTCATAAGGGTGGAATGCACATTGATGCAGTAACTAAAGCACCGAGATCATATGAACATGTAGATCCAGATGTTGTAGGGAACAAGAGGAGATTTTTAGTTTCAGAAGTTAGCGGAAAAAGTACTATATTACAAGAAATAAAAAAGATATTTCCTAATGCATCCAAAGATGATATTTCAGTTCAAAAGATTACAGATAGATTAAAAGAATTGGAATATGAAGGCTATCAATTTGAAGGTGCAGAAGGTACTGTCGAATTAGTTATAAGAAAGATTATTGGTAAATATAAACCATTCTTTAAATTAAATCACTTTAAAATTATTGGAGAACAGCCTTATGGATGCGAAGATTTTTCTTCCACAGCAGTAATAAATATTACAGTTGATGGACAAACGGAAATGACAGCTGCAGAAGGGGAAGGGCCAGTAAATGCACTAGATAAGGCTATTAGAAAAGCACTTGAAGTATTTTATCCAGAACTAAAACAAGCAAGACTTGTAGATTATAAAGTTAGAGTTTTAGATTCAGAAAATGCGACAGAAGCAAAGGTAAGAGTTTTAATTGAATCAACAGATGGAATTGAGAATTGGAGTACTGTTGGGGTATCTCGAGATGTAATTCAAGCTAGCTGGATAGCACTAGTAGATTCAATAGAATATAAATTAATAAAAGATATTGAAAGAAAAGTAAAAGCATATTTTTAAGGAGATGAGTAAAACATGGGAATGACAATGACACAAAAAATCTTAGCAGCACATGCAGGTTTAGAATCTGTAAAAGCTGGACAATTAATTGAAGCAAACCTTGATTTAGTCTTAGGAAATGATATTACAACTCCAGTAGCTGTAAATGAATTTAAGAAATTTGGAACAGACAAAGTATTTAGCAAAAGCCAAATTGCAATTGTTCCAGATCACTTTACTCCTAATAAGGATATAAAGGCAGCTGAGCAAGTTAAATATATTAGAGAGTTTGCTCAAAAGATGGAAATAGAAAATTTCTTTGAAGTTGGAGAAATGGGAATTGAACATTGCTTACTTCCTGAAAAAGGATTAGTTGTTGCTGGTGATGTTGTTATAGGAGCTGACTCACATACTTGTACATATGGAGCACTTGGTGCTTTCTCAACGGGTATTGGATCAACTGACATGGCAGCTGGTATGGCTACAGGAAAATGTTGGTTTAAAGTGCCATCAGCTTTAAAATTTGTTCTTAAGAATAAGCCTGCTAAATGGATAAGCGGAAAAGATATTATATTGCACATAATCGGAATGATTGGTGTTGATGGTGCATTATACAAATCAATGGAATTTGTAGGAGATGGGTTACAATACCTTTCAATAGATGATAGATTCACAATGGCTAATATGGCAATAGAAGCTGGTGGAAAGAATGGTATTTTCCCAGTTGATGAGAAAGCAGTTGAATATTTAAAAGATCATGCATTTAGAGAATGGAAGACTTATGAAGCTGATACAGATGCAGAATATGATGAAGTGTTTGAAATTGACTTAAGTACACTAAGGCCAACAATTTCATTCCCTCATTTACCAGATAACACAAGAACAATTGACAATACAGGAGATGTAGTTGTTGATCAAGTTGTAATTGGATCGTGTACTAATGGTAGAATTTCAGATTTAAGAATAGCTAGAGATATCTTAAAAGGAAAGAAGGTTAAAAAAGGTATCAGATGTATAGTTATTCCTGGAACTCAAAAAATCTACTTACAAGCATTAGAAGAAGGAATAATCAAAGATTTAGTTGAAGCTGGAGCAGTATTCTCAACACCAACTTGTGGACCATGTTTAGGTGGACACATGGGGATTTTAGCAAAAGATGAAAGATGTATATCAACAACAAACAGAAATTTTGTAGGAAGAATGGGACATGTTGAATCAGAAGTATATCTTGCAAGTCCAGCAGTAGCAGCAGCATCTGCTTTAACTGGAAAAATAACTGATCCAGAATTAGTTTAGGAGGTATTTAGTAATGAGTGTAAAAGGTAAAGTATTCAAATATGGAGATAATGTAGATACAGATGTAATAATCCCAGCGAGATATTTAAACACATCAGATGCTAAAGAACTTGCTGCACACTGTATGGAGGATATAGATTTAGATTTCGTAAAGAATGTAAAAGATGGTGACATAATCGTTGCTAATAAAAACTTTGGTTGTGGTTCTTCAAGAGAACATGCACCTCTTGCAATTAAGACAGCTGGAATCAGCTGTGTTATAGCTTCAACTTTTGCGAGAATATTCTATAGAAATTCAATTAATATTGGATTACCAATTTTAGAATGTGATGAAGCTGTAAAGAATATTGATGCAGGTGATGAATTAGAAGTTGATTTCTCAACGGGTACTATTAAAAATTTAACTAAGAATCAAGAATATAAAGGTGAACCATTTCCAGAATTCATGCAAAAGATCATAGATAATGATGGATTAATTGGATATATAGGAAGCAATAAGTAATAAAAAATAATAACAGAATTGTGTGAATTTTCTTGATATAATTAGTTGAGAAAGAGATAATATTAGGTAAAGATATAATTTATTTCATATAAATTTTAATGAGTAATAAGTAAAATGATATAAATAGAGTTTTGTAGTTCGTGATTGTGAATGAAATATAATAAAGATTTAAAATAATTTTAGTATTCACAACTGTTAACTGAATTAAAGAGGGGGATTTTCATAATGAAATGCAATATAGCAGTAATACCAGGAGACGGAATAGGTCCAGAGGTTATAGAGGAAACAGTAAAAGTTTTAAAAGTTATTGGGGATAAGTTTGGACATAGATTTGAATATGAATATGTATTAGCAGGCGGATGTGCTATAGATAAAGAAGGAACACCACTTCCAGAAGAAACTTTAGAAGCATGTAAAAATAGCGATGCTGTTTTACTTGGAGCTGTTGGAGGTCCTAAATGGGATGATCCTACTGCTAAAATAAGACCAGAACAAGCATTATTAGGATTAAGAGGGGCATTAAATCTTTATTGTAATTTAAGACCTGCTGTATTATTTGCTCCATTAAAGAATGAATCACCACTTAAAGACAGCATAGTTAAAGATGGAATAGATATCTGCATAGTAAGAGAATTAACAGGTGGTATCTATTTTGGTGAAAGAGGCTTAGAAGAAGTTGATGGTGTAAAGAGCGCTTATGATACTGAAAGATATAATGTAAATGAAATAACTAGAATTGCTAAAATCGGATTTGAAACAGCAATGAAGAGAAATAAGAAACTTACAAGTGTTGATAAAGCCAATATATTAGAAAGTTCAAGACTTTGGAGAAGTGTAGTTAGTGAAATGGCTAAGGATTATCCAGAAGTTGAAGTAAATCACTTATATGTTGATAACACTGCAATGCAGCTAGTTAAAGATCCAAATCAATTTGATGTAATTGTAACTTCAAATATATTTGGAGATATATTATCAGATGAAGCTAGTATGGTTACAGGATCAATTGGAATGTTACCATCAGCATCACTTGGAGATGGAACACTTGGAATGTACGAACCAATCCATGGAAGTGCTCCTGATATAGCAGGACAAGGAATTGCTAATCCGTTAGCAACTATTCTTTCATCTGCAATGATGCTTAGATATAGTTTCTCATTAGAAGAGGAAGCTAAATTAATTGAAAATGCAGTATTAGCAGTTCTTGAAGATGGTTATAGAACTGGAGATATAATGACAGAAGGTAAGAAAAAAGTTGGAACAGTTGAAATGGGAAATCTAGTTTGTGAAAAATTACAAGCAGTAAAATAATTAACAGGTAATGGTTTTATGGAGAAATTACTATAAGGGTAATCTTCATTAACTGTTAATTGTAAAAACCATTTTATAAGCAAAGGAGTGAATAAAATGTTATTAACAGGGGCTGAAATCTTAATAAAGTCACTGCTTGATGAAGGTGTAGAGACTATATTTGGATATCCAGGTGGAGCTGTCTTAAATATATATGATGAATTATATAAATATAAGAAGCAAATTCACCATGTTTTAACTTGTCATGAACAAGGGGCATCTCATGCAGCAGATGGATATGCAAGAGCAACAGGAAAAGTTGGTGTTTGTCTTGCAACTTCAGGACCAGGGGCTACTAATTTAGTAACAGGAATTGCTACTGCATACATGGATTCAGTTCCAATGGTAGCTATTACAGGAAATGTAGCTAAACCACTGCTTGGAAAAGATAGCTTTCAAGAGGTTGATATAACTGGAATTACAATGCCTATAACAAAACATAATTATATTGTAAAAGATGTTAAGGATCTTCAAAACATAATTAGAGAGGCTTTTTATATAGCACAAGAAGGTAGACCAGGTCCTGTATTAATAGATATTCCTAAAGATATTACTGCAGATAAAACTCAGTATACAAAATTAATACCTAAAGAAGTTATTAGGAAATCAGAATATATTACAGAAAAGTCATTGCAAGAAGCAGTAGAACTAATAAGTCAAAGCAAGAAACCATTTATATATGCAGGTGGAGGTGTGGGCATCTCTGAAGCAACGCAAGAACTAATAAGTTTTGCAGAAAAGATAGGTGCACCTGTATCAACATCACTTATGTGCATGGCAGAGTTCCCAAATGACCATGAATTATATACTGGAATGATAGGAATGCATGGAACAAAAGCATCAAATATTGCTGCAACTAAATGTGATTTATTAATAACACTTGGAGCTAGATTTAGTGATAGAGTTATAAGTAATCAAAATCATATAAAGAATGCAAAGATATTACAAATAGATGTAGATCCAGCAGAAATAAATAAAAATGTAAAAGTTGATACTTGTATTGTTGGAGATTTAAAGGTAGCATTAGATAAATTAATACCATTAATTGAAGAAAAGAAAAATGAAGAGTGGTTAAATACAATAAACAATTTAAAAGAAGAAAAAAAATTGCCATCAAACTGTGAGATAACTCCAGAATTATTTTTCGATAAATTAAATCAATTAAATGACGGAAATTTTATAATATCAACTGAAGTTGGGCAACATCAAATGTGGACTGCTCAATACTTTAAATTTAAGACCGTAAGAACTTTTATAACTTCAGGTGGTCTTGGAACTATGGGATATGGACTTGGAGCTGCAATTGGAGCTCAAATAGGTATGCCTGATAAAAGAGTATTTAACATTGCTGGAGATGGAAGCTTTGGAATGAATTGCAATGAATTAGTTACTGCAGTTAAAAATAGACTTCCATTAATACAAGTAGTTATGAATAATAACTGTTTAGGAATGGTTAGACAATGGCAAAATTTATTTTATGAAGAAAGATATTCTGAAACAACTTTAGATAGACCAACAGATTATGTAAAACTTGCAGAAGCTTTTGGTGCTAAAGCATTTAGAATAACTAAAGAAGAAGAAATAGACGATATTTTAAGAAAAGCTCTGGCTTCAACAGAAGGTCCAGTTCTTATAGATTATGTAATAAACAGTAATAAAAAAGTTTTTCCTATGGTTGCACCTGGTGCACCAATTAATCAAATAATAAGCGAAGAAGATATTAATAATAATTAGGAGGTCATTTAAAATGCCAAAAATGTATTATGAAAAGGACACAGATTTAAATTTATTAAAAGGAAAGAAGGTTGCTGTAATAGGTTATGGTAGCCAAGGTCATGCTCATGCATTAAATCTTCATGAAAGCGGAATAGACGTTACTGTAGGTTTATACAATGGAAGTAAATCTTGGGCTAAAGCAGAAGCAGCTGGATTAAAAGTTGCGACTGTTGCAGAAGCATCAAAAGCAGCAGATTTCATCATGATTTTATTACCAGATGAAAAGCAAGGTAAAATATACAATGAAGAAATTGCTCCAAACTTAGAAGAAGGAAATTCATTAGTATTTGCTCATGGATTTAATATTCATTATGTACAAATAGTTCCACCTTCATTCGTTGATGTATTCATGGTTGCACCTAAGGGACCAGGACACTTAGTAAGAAGAACATATTCTGAAGGCGCTGGAGTACCATGTTTAATAGCTGTACACCAAGATGCATCAGGAAAAGCGAAACAATATGCTTTAGCATATGCAAATGGTATTGGTGGAGCAAGGGCTGGTATTCTTGAAACTACTTTTAAAGATGAAACAGAAACTGATTTATTCGGAGAACAAGCAGTACTTTGTGGTGGAGCAGCAGAACTTATCAAAGCTGGTTTTGAAACTTTAGTAGAAGCTGGATATGCTCCAGAAAATGCTTACTTTGAATGTATGCATGAAATGAAATTAATCGTTGATTTATTCTACCAAGGTGGATTAAGCTTAATGAGATATTCAGTATCTGATACTGCTGAATATGGAGATTATCAAATTGGTAAGAGAATCATCACAGATGAAACTAAGAAAGAAATGAAGAAAGTTCTTAAAGAAATCCAAGATGGTACTTTTGCAAAGAACTGGTTATTAGAAAACCAAGTTGGAAGACCAAACTTCAATGCAACTAGAAGAATGGAAGCAGAACACCCAATTGAAAAAGTTGGTAAAGAATTAAGAGGAATGATGAGCTGGATTGATACAGCTAAAGTAGACTAGTATCGATAATAATATTAATAATGAATAAGAAAGACGAAGAGTATTTAAATTTAAATGCTCTTCGTCTTATTTTGTATTGGGGTTTTAAATCGAAGGAGTATTTCAATTTTATAGCTATTATAAATATAGATAAATATAGATAAATTTAGAGTATTAGAGTTAATAGTTATAGTATGGCAAGTGTAAAGCTATGCATTGCAAATGTTTAAAATTTGATTTCCTAGAAGAATTATGTTATTTGAAGTCTTTTTTACTAGATTACTTTTGCCCAAATAGATATAATAATTTATAGAGGAAATTTTAGGGGTAAAATAATGAGCACAAAATTATATGTAAATTTTAAATTGAGTAAATTGGAGTTTCGTTTTCGCAGCTTAAAGATTAGTATAAAGAATGAAACAAAATCATATGAGCTGGTAGCTAAACCAAATAGGGAAGCAGAGTTTGAAATTGAGCCAGGAAAGTATGAAGTAAATGTACATATTCCATATTTATTTACTAAGGCAGGTGCAGCTAGGTTTGTAATAGCACCTAATGAAGGAGACAAGCTTTTAGTAACCTATAAACCACCAAATGGAGCAGTATTTTTAGATGGTAAGGTAGACGTAACAAGAAAAGAGTAGTTATTAATTATTGAGATGTCTGCTTAATTGCTAATTGGCAATATGTACAATTAGCAATTAAGTAATAAAAGTTTAAAGGATAAAAAATAAATTAAGGAAAAACTTGTGGTTTTGAACATTAATTGTATAGTATCAATTTTAAATTGTTAATTTACTAAAGTGAGGGAAAGTATGAATTATGTATATATAGTAGAATGTTCAGATGGTACATTCTACACTGGGTGGACAAACAATTTAGAGAAAAGAATTGATATGCATTCAAAGGGAACGGGAGCTAAATATACTAGGGGCAGAGGCCCCGTTAAACTTGTTTATCATGAAATATTTGATACAAAAGAAGCGGCAATGAGAAGAGAATATGAAATAAAAAAATTAAAAAGAAAAGCAAAGTTATCATTAATGGAAGAAACTAAAAAAGTAACTAGCTAGTATGATAGTTTATTAATCATTTTTCTGAAACGAACTAATTATTAATATTCAATATTATAAAATTATCAATTTATCCTTAACAAATAATTTTTTTATAGTTATCAATTTTAAATTTTAGATTATTGTATTATTTTTTTTAATATATATTTAAAATACGATGTCTCGTAACTTACTATATTCACATTAGCTTCCATTCCATTTTTTATATGTACCTTGTCCCCTTTTTTATCAACAAGCATATTAGTATCTAATTTACAAGTTGCTGTATAATATTTTTCTCCTGATTTTTTATCTATTGCGATATCATCACTTATATTTTCTAATTTAGAAGTTATTACTCCATATTGATTTTGTGAAAAAGGTATAATTTCCATTTGTACTTTGTCACCTTCTTCTATGGTTCCAAAAATTGTATTTGCAATATATATATTGCAAATGTTGTCTTTAGGATATACTTCTCCATGTGCACTGATTACTATGGTTTTTTTCGCAAACATAGACCAAATTATAATAGAAATTAAGAATAACAGTAGTATATAAAATATATATTTTAATAATTTATATGAACATGAATCTAAATAAGCATTCATTATATCTTTGGCATCTGTTACATCATCTAAATTTTCAATCTTATATTTCATTACAGTACCACCTTCATATATTATTCACAAGTATTTTATCTGATTGATCAATACTTTGAACACTCCATAAGTTATAATAATAGCCTCTTTTTTCTAATAATTCTTTATGAGTACCGGCCTCTACTATATTTCCTTTATCCATAACATATATCATGTTACATTTCATAATTGTACTTAACCTATGTGCTATCATTATTGTAGTTAAATTTCCTGAACATTCTTCCAATGTATTTTGTATTGCTTTTTCTGTGATAGAATCAAGATTAGATGTTGCTTCATCCATTATTAATATTTCAGGTTTCTTTAACAAAGCTCTAGCTATTGATAATCTTTGTCTTTGCCCACCTGATAAATTCATTCCCTTTTCTTCTAGAGGAGTTTCATATCTTAAAGGTAAGTTTTCTAGATATTCATGTATTTGTGCTTTCTTACAAGCATAAATCATATCTTCATAGGTTATATCCGCATTAGCAAATTCGAGATTTTCTCTTATTGTTCCAGAAAAGAAAAATGAATCCTGAGATATATAACTAACCTTATCTCTTAATATTTCTTTATCTATATCTTTTATATTATAATTATTTATAATTATTTCACCATCTTCTAATTTATAAAATCCCATTAAAAGTTTTGCAATTGTTGTTTTTCCTGAACCACTTTCCCCAACTAAGGCTATTTTATCTCCTTTTTTTATATTCATGCTTATATCATTTAAAACTTTATCTCTAACTCCATATTGAAAATTCACATGTTTTAAACTTATATCGCCAACTAATGTTTTAGGTTTAATTTTCTCATTTATTGACATTTCCAACTCTAAATCCAATATTTCTCCTAATCTATCACTAGCAACCACTGCTTCTTGCAATTGTGGTTGTAAATTTATTAATCTTTCTATTGGTTGAATAAAATATGCCAGTAATGCATTAAAACTTATTAATTGCCCAATAGTTATATCTCCTTTTAAAACCAAACTGCCTCCAAACCATAATAAACAAATGCTAAATATACCACTTATCACACTCTTTAATGTACCTTGAAGATTATAAATATATCCATGTTTAAAACAACTCTTCATAAGCTTTAAAAACTTATTCTCTGTTTTTATTTCTACTGAATCTTCACCATTAAAAGCTTTTATTGTTTCTATTCCTTCTAAAGATTCCACTAAATAGGATGTTAATATCGCATCATCTTCCATGACTCTTCTATTGATTTGTTTCAATTTATTTTTAAATCCAAATACCAAAATTAAATACAAAATTATCGGAATTAAGCAACTGAAAAATAGCTTTGAACTTTGAATATATAAGATTATACCTCCAACCAATGCCATTATAACGTCTATCATTAAAGTTATAGTTGCTGATGAAATTGCCTCCCTTATTTTACCACCATCATTAAATCTCGAAATAATCTCGCCTACTTTTCTTGTACTAAAAAAATTCATAGGCAATCTTATTACATGCTTGTAATAACCTAACAATAATGGAATATCTATATTTTGAGCCATATAAATAAGTAATATACTTCTAAAAAATTCTGTTATAATCTTAAAAATAATTAGTACTAACATTGCTATAGAGATTGAAAATAAATTCTTATTTAAGCTATTGGGCAATATGTCATCTATTAAAAACTGAAAATAAAATGATCCAGCCATGCCTAATATCGTTATTAATAAAGATGATATAAATATGTTTATCAATAAACCTTTTTGAACTTTTATTAATCTCCAAAATCTTTGGAAAATCCCTTTAGTTTCATCTCCCTTTTTAAATGTAGCTGTAGGAATCATTAAAATTAATATATCACTCCATATTTTGAAAAATTCTTCTGGAGTGTATTTAATCATACCTCTAGCAGGATCTGCAACTAAAATATATTTCTTAGAAATTTTATGTATTACGACATAATGCAATAATATATTATCAATAATAACATGCGCTATTAGAGGTATAGGTAAGTTATCAAATATCTCTTCTTTTTTAGATACTCTTACTGCTTTAGTACTAAATCCTAATTTTTCTGATGCTTGTACTAAACCGTAAATCGAGGTACCTTCTAAATCCGTTCCAGCTGCTTCTCTTATTTTTGATACTGGTATCTTTAATCCATATTGTTTTGAGATAGTAGCTATACATGCTGGACCGCAATCTTTCATATCATGTTGTTTTATACAAGAATATTTTTTTAATATATCCATATTTCCACCTTTTATTTATAATTTTCCATAATGATTAATTATTCATTTTATTAAAAATTTTGTAAGAAAAGCTGATTTCATTTAGAAATCAGCTTTTCTTATTACTAGATAAAATATAATTTTATTTAATTATAGCTCTTTCTAGATTATTCAGCACCTACTGTTATTGTATATTTGTATGAATCCCACGTTTCTGCATAATGTTGTGCGTCTTGAAGGGTATTAAAGCCTCTCCTTGTGGAAACAAGACGATGAGTCTGACTATCATAAACCTTAACTACGTAAGATCCTCCATTTATTTGTTTTTGCTCTTTAAGTGATAATTCTAACATTTTAACATCCTCCTTTTATTTTTTACAAGTAGAATTTACATTTTTTGCTTGTATTCAAATTTTATACCATAAAAGTAAATTTTTCAAGTAAATCTTGAAATTTAGTATATATTACAGATTAGTGTAAAAAATGTATATTTATTAGAGAAATAAGTTGTAATATAGATATAATAAGTTTTAGGAGGTTGAGTTATACCGAATGTGAATTCTATATTAGATGATATTGAAAAGTTACCATTATATTAGAAAAAAACAAATAGTTTCAACTTTAGAAGAAATTCTTGTCTTAGGGTTGCAAGTAAGCCAAGTGGAATACTTGATTGTAGAAGTACATTTTTAGGTAAAGGACATGTTTATGAAGTTGTTAAACAGATGAAATATTCTTTGCCGAAAATTTTAAAGGTACAAAACCTTCTAAAATAACAAGACACTTTCGCAAAAGAGGTAACTGTAAAGGATGATTATGACATATACAGAATATTAATCATTTAAATAGAAATTTAAGAAAATACATAGAGATGTTTAATGGTGTTGCAACAAAATACATAAGTAACTATATTAAGTGATTTAAATTATTTAATTTAGTATATCATGAAATATTTGATACAAAAGAAGTGGCAATGAAGAGAGAATATCAAATAAAAAAGTTAACGAGGCAGGAAAAATTATTATTGATTGCGCTGAATTCAATAAATTAAGTAACTAATCGAGAAATGAAAATATTTGTGCAAACGGTTTAGTAAAAACGCATATATTAAAGCAAATCGTAATAAATCTAAGAAAAACTAATTAATTTGCTCTAAAATGAAGGAAAATATTACTTGTGAAAAATTCTATTAATTGATATACTAATACCATAAAAGAAAAGGTTATCATAAAGTCTGTTAGTGATAGAAAAGCTAAAAAGGCTAAATTTTTTCAAAAATTTCGCAAACGGTTGCGAGATAATAAATAACAAGTTTAACATTATTTGCTTAGAAGTAATTTTAAGTATATGTTTATAATATAATATTTAAGATTTCGAATGATTTTAAATCAATTTAATGGAGGGGTATTCATTATGAAAACAAAAAAATTATTATCAGCAATTTTGGCATCTACATTATTAGTTGGAACAATGGTGAGTTGTGGTACAAGCTCAAGTACTAGCAGCAGTGACAGTACAAGCAAATCTGGCAGTGGAAAAACTGTTAAGGTATTTCAATTAAAGGTTGAAATTAACGATGCTCTGCAACAACTTGCTAAGAAGTATGAAGAAGAAAAAGGTGTAAAAGTTGAAATTACTTCAGTTGGTGGTGGTGCTGACTATGGTGCATCATTAAAAGCTGAATTCCAAAAAGGAACTGAACCAGATATATTCATGATTCAGGGTGCTGGAGACTATGAAACTTGGAAACATAAACTTGATGATTTAAGTTCAGAAGCATGGGTTAAAAATGCAGTTAAGGGTACACTTGATACAGTAACTGTTGATAAAAAGGTATATGGAATGCCAGCAGCAACAGAAGGCTATGGTTTAATATATAATAAAGATATATTGGACAAAGCTGGTATCGATCCCAAATCGATAGATACATTTGATAAATTGAAAGCAGCTTTTGAAACATTAGATAGCAAAAAAGCAGAGCTTGGAATTGATAATGTTGTATCATATACAACAAAAGAATTCTGGGTTACTGGTAACCATACATTTAATATGGCACTAGCTACACAAGATAATCCAACTCAATTTACTAAAGATTATGTTGCAGGTAAGACAGATATAGTTAATAATAAGCAATTTAATGATTGGATGAATTTAGTTGAATTACTTTGCAAATATGGCGGTGGAAAGAAATTAGATACCATAGATTACAGTACTCAAGTTGGTAACTTTGGAGCAACTAGTAAAACAGCATTCTTACATCAAGGTAACTGGGTTGCATCAGATTTAAAGAATTTAGATGCTAAATTCAATATGGGATTTATTCCATTAGCAATTAACAATGATGCAAAAGTAAGTGGATCTATTCCAGTAGGAGTTCCAATGTATTGGGTAGTTAATAAGGATTCTAAGCTTAATAAGGATGCTAAAGAATTCTTAGATTGGATGGTTAGCAGCCCAACAGGCCAAGAAGCATTAGTTAAAGATATGAATATGATTCCAGCATTTACAAACTTTAACGTTGAAAGTGACAACCAATTAAATAAATCAATAAATGAATATAACAAAGCAGGGAAAACTTTACCTTGGTCATTCACTTATTTACCAGATGGATTCAATAAGAATAGTTTAGCACCTTTATTCTCTAAATTTATTAATACTGATATGGGAGCACAAGCTAAGAAAGATATGTTACAAGGAATTCAAGATGCAACAAAAGCTAAATAGCATTAGATAAAGTGAATCTTAGTTGAACTTATACCCTCAAGGGTCACAATATACCCTCAGAGGGCATAATATCCAGGAGTTGAGTGCCACTTAAAACCAACCTAAAGGTGGTGTATTAGTGGCAGTTAGCTATCGGATAAAATTTATTCATGAGGAGTTTTATACCCCTCATGAATCATTAAAAAAGAATTTTAAGAGAGCACTTAAAATTATTAAGAAAGGAGTAAGTGTATGAGTAAGAAATTAAAATCTAGTAAAGATTTTTGGATATTTGTTGGACCAGCTTTATTTGCAATAACAATGGTAGTAATAATTCCTTTTATAATAGGAATATATTATACATTTACAAATTGGAATGGTGCTAACCCACAATATGATTTTGTAGGAATAAGGAATTATACCAATTTAATAAAAGATGAACAATTTATCTACTCTTTGAAGATAACTACGTTATATACCTTTGCAAGTGTAATTTCTATTAATTTAGTTGGATTTGGATTAGCATATACGGTTACAAGAAAATTAAAGACTAGCAGCTTTTTAAGAACAGGTTTCTTTATGCCAAATCTAATTGGAGGATTAATCTTGGGTTTTATATGGCAATTTATGTTTAATTCAGTATTCACAGGATTAGGTCAAAGCTTAGGAAGTCCAGTCCTTTCAACATCGCTATTACAACAACCAACGACTGCAATGTTTGCAATGCTTATAGTTTCAACTTGGCAATATGCTGGATATATAATGGTTATATATGTAGCAGCACTTGAAAATGTTCCAGCTGATTTAATAGAAGCAGCACATATTGATGGGGCTAATGGCTGGCATACATTTAAAAATATAACAATACCTATGGTAAGACAAGGAATAACAATCTGTTTATTTTTAACATTGGCAAATTCATTTAAGCTTTTTGACTTGAATTTCTCACTTACATCTGTAAAAACAACAGAAATGTTAGCTTTAAACATATATAATGAAGCATTTATAGTAAATAACATGGGGATAGGCCAAGCTAAAGCTATTATATTCTTCATATTTGTAACTACTATTTCTTTAACTCAAGTGTACTTTAATAAGAAAAAGGAGGTAGAAGTATAATGGTAGCAGGCAAAATTGTAGATAATGCAGAAACGATTAAATCAGGTAAAAAACTTAAAACGCTAGACAGTTATACTGGAAAATTAAAATTATTAGAAGTATTTTCATGGATGTTACTGATAATATATATGGCACCATTTTATTTAATGTTTATAAATTCTTTCAAAACAAGAAGAGAGATTTTCTCAAATACAACAGGTTTGCCAGCTGCATGGAATTATAAGAACTACTTAGATGCCATGAACAGAATGGATGTAGTAAGTTCATTTACTAATTCTATGATAATAACAGTAGGTGGTGTAGTATTAATAATTCTATTTTCTTCAATGGCTGCTTGGGTACTAGTTCGTGATCAATCAAAAAAGAGTAAGGTAATATTTTATATATTCACATCAGGTATGATAGTTCCTTTCCAAGCCGTAATGATACCACTTGTAAAATGGATGTCAAAACTTCAATTTGGACAATTTAAAATGATAGGAACTCACTATGGACTGATATTTATGTATATAGGATTTGGTGTTAGTATGAGCATATTCCTATATCATGGGTTTATTAAAAGTATACCTGAAGAAGTAGAAGAAGCTGCAACTATAGATGGATGCAGTAAGTGGCAGACATATATAAAAGTACTATTACCGCTATTAAAACCAATTACTGTTACAGTAGCTGTTTTAAATAGTATATGGATATGGAATGATTTCCTATTACCTTTCTTAACTGTAAATGGAAAGATAAAAACTATACCATTAGCTATGAATACTTTCTTTGGTGCATTCTCAAAACAATGGGAACTCGCTATGGCAGCATTAATTTTAGCTATAATTCCAATTATTATATTCTATTTCTTTGTTCAAAAACATATTATTGCAGGTATTGTTCAAGGTTCTATAAAATAAGGGGAAAATTTAGAGACTATTTTAAAGATTTAAATTGTTATTTAATAATGAGGATTTTTAATCAAGATTTAATAGATAGTTATAAATGCTTAGAATTTTAAATTTAGATTTTAATTAAGAAACTACACATATTGGAATAATTTTAATTTGAATTTACAATAGTCTCTTAGATTTGAATAACAATATTTTTATTTAGAATAGCTAAATTATAGGCTTTCATGCAAACGCTTGCTTAAAAGTGGTAAAAGAGATAATGAAATAAAGAATATTAAATCAAAAATTAAAATTAAATGCAAATTAGGAGGGAAATATGAATAGAAGTAGTGGTATTATAATGCACATTGCTTCTCTACCGGGGAAATATGGAATAGGCACATTTGGTAAAGAAGCTTATGAATTTAGTAATTTTTTAAAAAAGGCTGGTCAAAAATACTGGCAGATATTGCCCCTTGGACCAACTAGCTTTGGAGACTCACCATATCAATCTTTTTCAGCATTTGCTGGGAACCCTTATTTTATAGATTTTGATATTTTAAGAGAAGATGGGTTATTAGAAAAAGAAGATTATGATTCTGTGAATTTTGGACAAGATCCAGAAGATATAAATTATGGATTGATTTTTAAACAAAAATCAAAAGTATTAAGAAAAGCATATGAAAATTTTAAGTTAAACAAAGTTAAAGATGCAAAAGAAGCTAAATATGTTGAAGAATTTCAAGAAAAAGAAGCATATTGGCTTGAAGATTATGCATTATATATGGCAATAAAAGGTCACTTTAATTTAAAGAGCTGGCAAACTTGGGATGAAGACATTAGACTTAGAAAGCCAGAAGCAATGAATAAATATAAAAATATGTTAAGTGATGAAATAAAATATTGGGAATTCTTACAATATGAATTTTATAAACAATGGAAAGCATTGAAATCATACGTAAATGATTTAGGAATTGATATAATAGGAGACATGCCTATCTATGTATCAGAGGATAGTTCTGATATTTGGGCAAATCCTGATGCATTTCTGCTACATAAAAAAACATTGAAACCATTAAAAGTCGCAGGGTGTCCACCAGATATATTTGCTGCAACAGGCCAGCTATGGGGAAATCCAATATATGATTGGAACTACATGGAGAAAACAGATTATAGCTGGTGGGTTGATCGTATAAGACAAAGCCTTAGTTTATATGATGTGCTTAGAATAGATCATTTTAAAGGCTTTGAATCATATTGGGCAATTCCTTATGGTGATGAAACTGCTGAAAATGGAGAATGGGTTAAGGGGCCTGGAATAAAGGTATTTAATGCAATTAAAAATGAACTTGGAGATGTAAATATAATTGCAGAAGATTTGGGAACTTTAACAGCAGAAACAATAAAACTTAGAAATGATACAGGTTATCCAGGTATGAAGATATTAACTTTTGCATTTGACACAGATAGTTCAAATCCTTTTTTACCTCACAATTATGAGAAAAATTTTATTGTTTACACAGGAACTCATGATAATGATACTGTTAGGGGATGGATGGAAACATCTGCTCCAAAGGAACATGTGAAAAAAGCAATAGAATATTTAAGCTTGACTAAAGACGAAGGTTATAACTGGGGCTTTATTAGAGGTACATGGAGTAGTATTGCTGATGTTGCAATAGCACAAATGCAAGATTTCTTGGATTTAGGAAATAAGGCAAGAGTTAATTTACCATCAACACTTGGAACTAATTGGAGATGGAGAGCAGAAAAAGGGGTATTTAAGGAAGAACTAGCAGAAAAGATTTACAGAATAACTGAAGCTTATGGAAGATGCGAAAAAATTAAAGCTGAAGAAGTAGAAGAGAAAGCTAAAAAACAGTTAAAGATAAAAGAATAATACTGTATGAGTGAAATGTTGTGATGAATGCTTAAATAATCGTAAATGTGATGGGTAAAAGGGTGATATTATGTGAATGAAATGTAGATCAATGTTTCAGGTATAAGCTACTAAAGTAAAATAAACTTTTATAAAGCATAATCTTTGCAATTCTTTTTAGGACTGCAAAGATTATTTATATATGAGTTATGAGAATAGTTAATCTTTGGGTGAGTTCTGTACGTGGTACTATCATATTATTTAACAAATTTAAGCAGATAGTGTTTGTATCGTTATTTTAAATATGATAATATTATGATTATTAGTATAGAAGAGGAGAGAGTTATGAAGGTTACAATTAAAGAAGTAGCAAAGGAAGCAAATGTTTCTACATCAACTGTATCCAGAGTCATATCTGATAGTTCACAGATAAGTGAAGAGACTAAACAGAAGGTTAGGGAAGCCATAAAAAAACTTAAATATAAACCCAATGCAATAGCTAGAAGTTTAGCTAATAATAAAACTAGAATTCTAGGGGTAGTTTTGCCTAATGAGGCACAAGATTTAATATCTAGTACATTTTTCATCCAAGCAATGAAGGGAATGAGCAGATATGCTCAAAACAAAAGTTATTATATAACATATGCTTTTAGTGAAGATGAAAAGACAGAATTAAAGTATATAAATGATTTTGTAACTAGTAATTTAGTTGATGGGATTTGTTTATTACGTGCAAGGACAGATGATGAAAGTATTAAATATCTTAAAGATACTGAATTTCCATTTGTAGTAATAGGAAGGCCAGAGGAATCTGATGGTTTATTATGGGTAGATAATGATAACTTTCAGGCTACATATAATTTAGTAAATGAACTTATAAAAAAAGGGCATAAAGCTATCGCTTTTTTAGGCGCTAAGAAAGAATGGAATGTAACGAAAGATAGATTTAAAGGTTTTAAAGTTGCATGTGAAGTTAATGGTATTTCAGTACAAGATAAAAACGTTGTAATGATGGAAGATTTCAATGAAAAAGAAGGTATAAAAGGAACTGTTAAATTGCTAGAAAATATTACTCCAACAGCTATAATAGTAGAAGATGATGTATTAGCATTTGGAACAATTAAAGTTATTCGTGAAAGAAATTTGCAAAATGTAGAGATAGTTGGATTTAATAATAATCCATTAGATGAATTTCAAACTCCATCATTGTCTTCTATAGATATTAATGCAGCAGAACTTGGATATTATGCAGCAAAGATTTTAATTGATCATTTGGAAAATAGTGAAATAGGTATAAATCATTATATTATTGATTCTAAACTTATAAAGAGAGATTCTCTTAAATAATAGGTATTATAGGATAATTTTTTATAGATGCAAGCGATTGCAATTTGAACGGAGAATTTTGGGGAATTCTTGCATCTATTTATAAAACAATAGAATTAATTAGGATAATAATTTGAAAGAAGTATATTTAAGTCTGATAACGTTTAAAAAAGTACTTAACCTATAAATATAAGACTATTAATAAAAATAAAGTAGTAGGAGGGTACAAATGAAACTTGGGAAGGAAAATAAGAAAGCTAAAAAAGAACCAAAAAATAAAGTGGGAACAACTCTTAAAAAGAAAATAATAATAAGTTATATAATGGTATTAAGTTTTATGGTTGCTATTGCAACCATTTGCATATATCAAATGAAAAATATTATGATAGAACTTGGAAATACTCAAGATATAATTAATAATGCAGCAGTACAGGCAGTAACTAAACAGAATATGAGAGCATCTATTACAACGCTTGAAAACTCAATAGATAAATTTAAAACTATTGCTATTGTAGTTTCTATTGTTGGATTTATAGTTACAATAATTCTTGCAGTAGTAATAATTAGAAGAATATTAAATCCATTAAAAGATTTAAGCAGACTTTCACATTCCTTAAGAGAAGGTGATTTAACTGCTAAGCTTGAAGGTAAAAAGTATGATAAGGAAATAGGAGATGTTGTAGACAGTTTAAATGATGCAATGAAAGCTAATAGAGCAATGGTAGGAAGTATATATTCTTACTCAAAGTTATTAATAAAATCAAGTGAAGACCTTAATGTAATAGTTAAGTCTATTAGTGGAAGAATATTAGAAGTTAATTCTGCTACAGAAATTATATCTAGTGAAGTTGAACATTTAAGTGCAGTTTCAGAAGAAGTTAATGCGTCAACATTTGAAATAAAGGCTACGGTTTCAAGTTTAAATGAAACAGCAGAAAAGGATAATAAATCAGCAGATATTATTAGAGAGAAAGCAATTAAAGTAAAAGAAAAGGGGCAGAAAGCAGCAGAAAATGCAAGACGAATTTATGTAGAGAAAATTGATAACATAACTAATGCAATTGAACAAGGTAAGGTAGTAAAAGATATTGAAATGATGGCAGATGTAATAGCAGGTGTTTCAGAGCAGACTAATTTATTAGCACTTAATGCTGCAATAGAAGCTGCTAGAGCAGGAGAACAAGGAAAAGGTTTTGCAGTAGTAACTGATGAAGTAAGAAAACTTGGGGAACAAAGTAAAGAAGCTGTTGATAAAATAAAGAAAGTTATTAATGAAGTACATGGAGCATTTAGTAATTTAAGTGAGCATAGTAAAGACTTATTAGGTTTTATAGAAAAAGATGTTGATAGGGATTATGAACTTTTAATTGAAACAGCAACAAGCTATGAAAATGACTCTAAGCTAATTACCAGTATGTCAGAAGAAATACAAAATAGAAGCAAGATAATTGAGAATGTTATTAGTCAAATAACAGAGGGAATTAATAGTGTAAGTTTAAATGCAGTTGAAACCTCAAGCAAATCACAAGATATACAAGCAAATGTAGAAGAAGCCACAAGTCAAGTTCAAACTATTGTAGAAGCAATAGGACAGCAAACTGCATTAGCTGAAGAACTTAAAGAAGTTATTAATGTATACAGCATTTAGTAAAGTCAAATTATAATTGTAGTAGAGAAGCTTAGAATGTGTTAATATTTGTATAAAGATAACTTAAAACTGGAGGCTTTATATGAATAAAAGAAGTTCTAGAAACAAGCACGAAAGAAGATATACACATTTGAAAAGTGCAGTTTTACTTATTATAAGCATACTAATAGTAGGCGGATTGGGATTTTATTTAAAGAGCATAAATAATTCAGTTAACAAAAAGGTTGAAACACATAGTGAAGAGGAATATACAGCTAAAGATATGGCAGACCTAGATAAAGATAAAGATAAACAAGAAGAGAATATAGTAAAAGAACCAGTGAAAAAAACAATTTTAATTTCTTGTGCAGGAGATTTTACTCTTGGAACAGATACGAAGTTTGCATATGATAGCAGCCTGCCAGCTGCATTTATAAACAGTGGTAAAAATTATTCTTATTTTATGCAAAATGTATCTAACATATTTAGCAGCGATGATTATACCTTAGTAAATTTAGAAACAACATTTACAGATTCTAATGAAAAAGCACCTAAGGATGGAGATATATTTTACAACTTTAAAGGGCCTAAAGAATATGTAAATATTCTAACAAAGGGCTCTATTGAAGGTGTTACTATAGCAAATAATCATATTTATGATTATGGTAAAAAAGGAATTACAGATACAGTTAATGTGCTAAAAGAAAATAATATTGATATATGTGGAGAAGGTTATAAGATTTTACGTGATATACAAGGTGTTAAGTTTGGATTTTTAGGATATACAGGTTGGGAATATTCTAAGGATTTAAAAACAAAAATAAGTACTGATATTAGTGAACTTCGAAAACAAGGCGCAGAAGTTATTATTCCATATTTTCATTGGGGAATAGAACGTTCCTATGAACCATATGATGTTCAGCAGAATTTAGCCAGATTTTCTATTGATAATGGTGCAGATGCAGTTGTAGGATCACATCCTCACGTAATTCAAAGTATGGAAAGTTACAAAGGCAGGCTTATAGTATATTCTATGGGAAACTTTTGCTTTGGAGGAAATTCAAATCCGCCAGATAAAAGAACCTTTATATTTCAAGTTAAGGCTAATATAGAAGATAATAAATTGAAGAGTTTTCAATATAAAATACTGCCTGCAATGATTTCTTCGAGGAATGATAAAAATGATTATATCCCAATTTTAGCAGCTGGGGATAATAAAGCAAATATATTAAAAACGCTAAATGAATTGTCACCAACTTTAAAAGGAAAGATTAAAGATGAATTTTTTGATATAGAATAAGAAGCAATAAAATGTTTAGTTAATATGAAGCTGTTACTTATAGTGATTTAAAAAGATCACTATAAGTAACAGCTTCTTTAATTATGCACTTTAATCTGATAAATATTCAAGTATGACAAATATAGGACCAACCACTATTAAAGGTAGTTGTGACTTTATTTAAGGCGGTATTATTACAAAAATGTAAGATTGATGTAAGAATTATCAATATAAAATCAACTAAAATTAGGTTAATCTATAAGTATAATTAAGAGATAAGTGTGTATTTTAGCTTCATAAATTTATAGTAGAATCTAGTTGGATAGGTTTTATATATTAGTATCATTTAAGAAAAAATTAATGTTTTGTTAAGAGGAATGTTAGGTTAGTAGTGATATACTAAAATTGTTGGGGGAAATTACATATATAAACATTATTATGGAATATAATACGGATATGTGAAGTGAATGAGTATTGAAATGATAATGTAAGAAAACATTATATTTATAATAATTAAATTGTATTACATATAAATGAAAGAAGGTTATTAAGAGTGGGGATAAGTTTAAAGATGCCAAAACTAGAAATTAAAAAATTAAAACCTAAAGGTATAGGTTTTAAAGGTTTTAAATTAAAAAAGAAACCGAGTAAAAAGGTAATAATATTTAGTGTGATATTTGTAATAATTGCAGCATTTATAATTGTTAAAGTAATGATGCCGAAACCAGCATTGCCAGTTAAACATACAGTTTTATCAAAAGGTAAAATAGTTAATAGTATTAATGTTTTAGGTGATATAAATAGCAAGGATTCAACTAATGTATATAGCACATTAAGCAATCCAGTTAAAGAAGTTAAGGTTCATGTTGGAGACAAGGTTAAGGCTGGAGATGTACTTGCAATATTAGATTCAGGAAGCTTAGAAAAAGATGTTAAACAATCAGAAGCAACTACAGTAGCAGCAGAAGCTAATGCAAAATCAGAGCTTGAAAGCAAAAAGAAATCATATGATAATGCTTCATATTTATATAATAGCAACTTAAATTCTGAAATTAGAAATGCAGAAGAAACTTTAAAATCAGCAAAAATTAATTTAGATGACAAGAAAAGAACATATGAAAATAACAAATCATTATATGATACAGATGCAATTACAAAGAATGACTTAAATAAGAGTGAAATAGATTATTCTAATGCACAATCAGACTATGATAAAGCAATAGTAGCAATAGAAAATGTAAAACTTAAAGCGGAACAAGACTTAGAGCTATCAAAAAGCAGCTATGAAACAGCAGAAACAAATTATAATAATAAAAGCCAAAGAATAGCTCTTGAAAAGCAACAAAGTGAATTAGAAAAGTGTGAAATTAAAGCATCTATTGATGGGACGATTACAGTTGTAAATGCAGTTGTAGGAAATCCAGGAACAGGAACTTTATTTGAAATTGAAGATTTAGATAATATGGAAGTAAAAACAACAATTAAAGAAGTAGATATAGCTAATGTTAAAGTTGGACAAAGAACAGAAATAAAAACAGATGCAACAGGAGACACAGCTATTGCTGGTGAAATTGTAAGTGTTAGTCCATCTGCTAAAAAAGGAGGAATATCTCAAATTAAAACTGATAGCCAATCAACAAGCAGTAGTGATGCTGGTTTTGAAACAAAAGTTAAAATTAATGATATGAATGAAAATATGAAACCTGGAATGAGTGCAAGAGTAAATGTTATTTTAAATGAAAAATCAGATATTTACACAGTTTCATCAGATTCTATAGTTGAAAATGGAAATGGCAAGAGCATATATATAGCAGAAAAAAGTGGTGAAAAGCCAAATGAATATATAATTAAGGAATTACCAGTAGAAACAGGAGTAGAATCTGACTTTAATATAGAGATTTCAGGTGAAGGAATTACAGATGGCATTATTATAATTGATGATCCTTCAATCCATAAAGTTGGAGATAAAATTCAAATAAATGAGGGGTGAGTTTTTTGAATCGAAATATAATAGAGATGAAAAATATCGTTAAAAGCTTTTATATAGGAACTCCCAATCAATTAAATATATTGAAGAACATTGATATAACAATTAAAGAAGGTGAGTTCGTATCTATAGTTGGGGCTTCAGGTTCTGGAAAAAGTACTTTGATGAATATTATAGGAGCTCTTGACAGACAGACTTCAGGAACTTATGTCTTAGATGATTCTAATGTTGAAGAGGTATCAGATAATGGATTATCAGAAATACGTAATAAGAAAATAGGATTTGTATTCCAAACTTTTAATTTAATACCTAGAAGTACTGCACTAAAAAATGTTGAATTACCAATGCTTTATGCAGGAATGGGAAGAAAAGAACGGTTAGAGAAGGCTGAGAATCTATTAAAACTTGTTGGTATGGAAGATAGAATGACGCATGTTCCAAATGAATTATCAGGTGGACAGAAACAAAGGGTTGCAATTGCGCGTGCACTTGCAAATGAGCCAAGCATAATATTAGCAGATGAACCAACAGGAGCACTTGATTCTTCAACAGGAAGATTAGTTATGGATTTATTTCATAAGGTACATGAATTAGAAGGAAAAACTATAGTATTTATAACTCATAATCAAGAACTTGCACAGGAAACTGAGCGAATTATAACGTTAAAGGATGGAAATATAATTTCAGAAGAATATAACACTAAATACGTTAGAAAATTTCCAAGTGGTGAAGAAATATGTTTATAAAAGAAAATATATTGCTTGCAATAGCAGGTATACGATCGAGTAAAATGCGTTCTTTGCTGACTATGCTTGGAATTATAATAGGAATATCATCTGTTATAGGAATTGTTTCTATTGGAAGTGCTATTACTTCTAAAGTTTCAGGTGAATTAGATAAGCTTGGTGCTAATAATATGCAGGTTTATGTAAGGGAAAAAAGTAAAGAAGGTTCTGAAGAAAGAGGCTCACGAAATGAACCAGAAGATAGTGATCTTATGACATTGGATCAAATAAATACTATTGAAGAAACATTCTCAGACAGAATCAGCAATATAAGCGTATCATCACAAAAAGGAAGCGGAAAAGTTAAGGATGGTTATTTATATGCTAATGTAACAACTACAGGAGTAAATGCTGGTTTTAAAGATGTTAATAATGTAAAAATGATTAGTGGAAGATTTATTTCTGACAAAGATGTTAAAGGAATGAAAAAAGTTGCTGTAGTTTCAGAAAAACTTGTTAATAATATTTTTAAAGGAAAATCTGATCCTATAGGTAAAGAAATTAAAGCTTATATAGGAGATAATATAGAGACATATGTTATTGCAGGGGTATATAAATATGAACCACCTTCATTTCTAGAAGGTGGAGGCAGCACAGCAAAGGAAAAAGATATACAAACTAATGTATATATTCCTGTAACAACAGCAAAAGCAGATAAAAAAAATAAAAATTATTCTTATTTTATGATTAAGCCTAGTGGTACTGCGGATCAAGACAAGCTTGTTAAAGATGTAAAAAAATATACAGACAAGTTATACAAGAATAATAAAAATTGGGAGCTTGAAGTTTCTAATCTTAAGAATGAAGCAGAATCTATTACATCAGTCCTTGGCATGATATCTATGGGTATATCTGTAATTGCAGCTATAGCATTGCTTGTAGGTGGAATAGGAGTAATGAATATAATGCTTGTATCTGTTACAGAGAGAACGAGGGAAATTGGTACGAGAAAAGCTCTTGGTGCTAAAAGCAGCCATATAAAAATGCAATTTATAACTGAATCAGTTATAATATGTTCAATTGGTGGCGCAATAGGAATAGTACTTGGAATAGGAATGGGTATAATAGCATGTTTAGTATTAAATTCACCTATATCAATATCGATGCCAACAATTCTAATAAGTTTTACCTTCTCAATGGGAATTGGTGTATTCTTTGGATACTATCCTGCTAAAAAGGCAGCAAGCCTTGACCCAATTGAAGCTTTAAGGTATGAATAATAAATATAAGTAATACAGATAAGGGAATACTAACTTAGAATAATTTTAAAGTTATTCTAAGCGTATTTTCTTTTTTTTATAAGATTAGATATATTAAAATATTTTTTTATATGAGAAAGGTATAAAATTTGTTGGAATCTGGAAAGCTGATGAAATCAAGAATTGACGATGGACAATGTATGTCCTTTATGGGTACGCTGTGGGCAATTAAGGATAAAATCTTTTTAAGGGATTTTTTATGTTATAAGTTCTTGGTTGTGCTGACGCACTTTTTTTATAAGTGTACATTTTAATCACACAGAAAGTCGATAAAGTTACTAATATTTATTGACAAGAGATTTTATGTATGTATAATTAGTAATAACAAATTAAATATTTAAATAAGTTAATCTTATTAAGAGTGGTGGAGGGACTGGCCCTTTGAAACCCGGCAACCTGATAAAAATTTACATTAATTTTTTCGTGGTGCTAAATCCTGCAAGAGAATATCTTGAAAAATGAGAGGGAAATTAAGTTTTATTGCAACTTATAATATGACTAAGTAGTCACTTCTTATTTTTAGGAAGTGACTTTTTTGTTATAAAACAAAAACTAAATATAGCATTAAGCAAAAAATAAATTAGGGAGGCAAGAAAAATGAGTTTGAAAAAATCTTTTGAAACAATTGCAGTTAGTGGAGTATCAGGTGGAGACAAAGTCACAGGAGCAATAAGTTATCCGATATATCAAGCTGCTACCTTTAGGCATAATGGATTAAATAATAGTACTGGATATGATTATTCAAGAGCTCAAAATCCAACTAGAGAAGAGGCAGAAAAAACATTGGCTGTTTTAGAAAGTGGAAAAGAAGCCATAGGATTTTCTTCTGGAGTTGCAGCAATTACTGCCTGTATACACTTATTTAAGGCTGGGGATCATATAATCTTGTCAGATGATTTATATGGAGGGACATATAGATTATTTGAAGAGACTTATAAGGACTTTGGAATAAGCGTTACATTTGTTGATACAACAGATACTAAAAACATATTAGATACTATAGAAAGTAATACAAAAGCTGTATTTATAGAAACACCTTCTAATCCTATGATGAAGGTAACGGAGATAAGGGCAGTAGCAGATATAACTAAAAGTAAGGGATTATTGTTAATTGTAGATAATACTTTTCTAACACCTTATTATCAAAAACCACTAGAATTAGGTGCTGATTTAGTAATTCATAGTGGAACAAAATTTATAGGTGGGCATCATGATTTATTAGCAGGATTTATAGTAGGTAATGATGAGGAAATTCTAGAAAAACTAAGAAGAATTCACATGTCAACAGGAGCGACTCTATCACCTTTTGATTCATGGTTAGTTTTAAGAGGGCTTAAGACACTACATATTAGATTAGATAGAGCACAAGAAAATTCAATAAAAGTAGCAAAATACTTGCAAAGTAATCCTAATATAGAAAAAGTTTATTATGTAGGTTTGGAAGACTTTGAAGGGTATGAATTGAATAAAAAACAATCAACAGGCTTTGGAGCAACATTATCATTTAGAGTTAAAGATAAAGAATTAGTTCCTAAGATTTTGAACAATGTTCAAGTTATAAGATTTGCAGAAAGCTTAGGTGGTGTAGAAACATTAATAACTTATCCAATAACTCAAACTCATTCTGAAATTCCAGAGGAGATTAAAACAAGATTAGGTGTAGATGAATATTTACTTAGATTATCCGTTGGGATAGAGAAGGTAGAAGATTTAATTAATGATTTAGAAAATGCTATCGGAAGATAAATTAATAATGAACAATTGACGTTTGACAATTGACAATGAATGAAGAAAAGTCAGTGGCTTTTCAAGAATTATATATATTACAAAGAATCTTTGATGAAGATTTCGTCTAGCTAATTGATAGTGTTAAATAAAATATATAAAATTTAAGAAATTACAGAGTAATTTCATCAAGAATTGTTAATTGTAAACTGTTAATTGTTAACTGAAAGAAAGAGGTGCAATTATGAATTTTGGAACTAAATTAATACATGCAAGTGGAGATATTGATCCAGCAACAGGATCTGTAAGCACTCCAATATATCAAACATCAACATTTCATCAATTTGATATAGAGAATTTTGGGAAATATGATTATGCTAGATCTGGTAATCCAACTAGAGACGTTGTAGAGCAATTAATAGCTGAACTTGAAGGTGGAGAACGTGGTTTTGCCTTTGCTTCAGGTATGGCAGCTATCTGCTCAGTATTATCAATATTTTCAGCAGGAGATCACGTTGTAATCTGTGGAGATGTTTATGGCGGTACATATAGAGCAACTACAAAATTATTTTCAAGGTTTAATATTGAATTTACTTTTGTAGATGCCTCAAATATTGAAGAGATAGAAAAGGCTTTTAAAGAAAATACAAAGGGTCTTTATTTAGAAACACCATCAAATCCATTATTAAAGGTAATTGATTTGAGAGCAGCTAGTAGAATAGCTAAAGAAAGAAATGCGATTACAATAGTAGATAATACATTTATGTCTCCATATCTTCAAAGACCAATAGAATTAGGTGTAGATATAGTTGTTCATAGTGCCACTAAATTTTTAGGCGGACATAGTGATGTTATAGCAGGTCTTGTTGTAACTAAAACAAAAGAGCTTGGAGATAGAGTTTATCAAATTCAAAATACCTTTGGAGCTGTACTTGGACCACAAGATTCTTGGTTATTAGTTAGAGGAATTAAAACCTTAAAGGTAAGATTAGATGCACTTCAAAAAAGTGCTCAGGAATTAGCGCAGTGGCTTGAATCAAGAGCTGAAGTAGAAAAGGTTTATTATCTTGGACTTGAATCTATGGAAGGAAGAGAATTGCATTTAGAACAGGCTGATGGTGCAGGTGCAGTTTTATCCTTTAAGTTTAAGACTTTAGAAAGAACTACAATCTTCTTGAATAATGTGAAAAATGTAGCTGTAGCCGTAAGTTTAGGGAGCGTTGAAACTATAGTTTCATATCCAGCTAAAATGAGCCATGCCTCAATTCCAAAAGAAGAAAGAGAAGAACTTGGAATTACAGATACATTAATAAGAGTATCTGTTGGACTTGAAGATATAGAAGATTTAATAGAATCATTTAGAGAAGCAATAGAAAAATAAATTTATTCCATTTAGAATATTATTGAAATTTTAATTCTTCAGCAAAGTTAAACTATTATCTATTTGTATGTAGAAGTATTTTTATAATATATATGTTGCAAATTTAATTTTTCAGTAAAATTAAGCTACTGTTGCTCGTTTTTGTGAAGATTATTTTTATAACAAATAACTAAATATAGCGAATTAAAACAAAGAACTACTAGAAAAATTCAATTTTACTAGTAGTTCTTTATTTTTATTTAAATTTTCGGAGTATAGTTATAAGATTTGATATAGAGCTATCCAATGTTATTATGTCATCATCAGAAAGTGTCGATATTTTATCTTTAAATAAATTACAAATGGCAACACGAAAAGCATCTAATAAATCATTTGCTTTTTCTGTTAATTCAATTCTAAGAATTCTCCTGTCATTAGGATCATTATATCTGTTAACTAATCCATAATTAATCAAGTTATCTATAATTGGAGTCATATTAGGTTTTGATATACCTAAACTGTCTGCTATTTGTGAAATAGGAGATGAATTATAGTGTATAAGATAAAAAATAACTCGCATATGCGATGGGGGAATTGATAAATCTGAGCAACAGTCATCTTGACTATTTTTTGCCATTTCTAAAGCCTTTGGAATATCAGGCATTTTCAGCATATTGTTTTGAATAATCGATAAAAAATCTACTAAGGATTCAGAGACTTTTAATAAATTATCTTTATCCATGTTTAAACAATCCTTCCTAAGATAATATATGAGTAATTATAAACTATTAACAAATTGAAAACAATAGAAAAAAGTTATTGACTAAGAATAGTTATAAAAATATAATTAATATATAAATAGAATATAATAGCATAATAACCAAAACAGTAAAAAAATATAAGTTAGAATTAAGCTTTACTTAAGAAAAAAGTAATGAATTCTAGTTACTATTAGAATAAGGAGATTTTATCAAAAAGGGCCATTATTAGTTTAGAGTTATAATGCTGTTATTTAGATCCAAAATTTGAAAAAGGTTATTAAGGGATGTAATAAAAATATTTAAAATTAGGGGGAAAATATGAAAAAATACTTAGCATTATTTTTAGTAGTTAGTTCGTTAGGACTAGTAGGATGTAAAGAAGCACCCAAAGAAGTAGAAAAGCCAATAGCAGTATCAGTACAAATGGCTAAAGGTGGAGATATAAAAAATACAAATACATTTACAGGAACTACAAAAGTTAAGGAAGAAACAGCAGTTACAGTAGAAATGGGTGGTACAATTCAAGAAATATATGTAACACTAGGTCAACAGGTTAAAAAGGGGGACAATCTTTTAACTCTTAAAGGTGATGATGCACAAAATAGCGTAAAGCAAGCTCAAGCAGCTTTGGATATTGCAAAAGCAAGTTATACAAATTCAAAATATTCCTTAGAAGAGAATCTTAAAACAGCTCAGAGATCATATGATGAAGTTAAAAGAACATATGATAACAATACTCAGCTATATCAAGCAGACGCAATAAGTGAAGAAACGTATAAAGCTTCAGTAGCTAATTTTAAGCAAGCTAAGCAGAGTTTAGATATGGCACAAAAATCATATGATACTGCGAGTGGTAAGAGCACAGCAGAATTAGAAGATTTAGCACTAAAGCAGCTTAATCAAGCACAAGTTTCTTATGATATAGCCTCTAGCAATCTAAATAAGTTGACTTTGACTGCACCAGTAGATGGTATTATAACAGCTAAAAACTTTGATGCAAAGGAAATGATTAGTCAACAACAACCAGCGTTTGTTATATCTAGTCCAGGCACTTTAGAAATTGACTTAAAGGTAACTCAAGCAGATTTATATAAGTTTACAGCAGGTCAAGAAGTTGATGTTAAAATTAATGATAAAGCAACTAAGGGTACAGTAAGATATGTACCATCAGTAGTTAATGCGACAACATCACTATATGATATTGAAGTACTAGTAGATAATTCACAAGGGGATTTTAAGGCTGGAATGTCAGCAGATGTTGAAGTAAGTATAGAAAAACAGGAGCAAACAATAACAGTTCCTAAAAAGGCCGTTTTTGACGAAGATGGCAAAAAATATGTATACATAACCAATTCCGATAATAAAGCGGTTAAAACAGAGATTACAACAGGAATTGTAACATCTACTACAATGGAAATTAAAAGTGGAATAAGTAAAGATGATACAGTTGTTATTGGAGGATTAAACCTGATTTCTGATGGAACCAGCATATTTCCAGTAGCAAAGGAGGATTAATATTATGAGTTTAACAAAAACTTCAATTAAGCGTCCTCTTACTATAGTTATGGCTTTCGTAGTATTAATAATGTTTGGTTTTATTGGATATTCAAAAATGACTGCAGATACAATGCCAAAGATTGATATTCCTGTTTTATCAATTCAAACTGTATGGCAGGGGGCAGGTCCTGAGGATATTGACAAACAAATAAGTGAAAAGATAGAAGAAAAAGTTTCAGCTGTTTCTAAGGTAAAAGAGACAGGTACTTATTCAAGCGAAAGTGTTTCAGTTGTTGTAATACAATTTGAATATGGAACTGATGTAAATACTGTAATAAACGATGTTAAATCTAAAGTAGATGAAGTTAAAAGTGAATTACCTAGTGATGCAGAAACACCAGCAGTTATTAAAATGGATGTAATGAATGCAAGCGCTATAGGAAGACTTGTTATTTCAGGTGGTAAGAATAAGGATGACCTAATGAAATATGCAGAAGATGTTGTACAAACAAAAATTAAAACTGTAGATGGTGTTACAGAAGCAGATATTGTTGGAGGAGAAAAAGCACAAGTTAATATAACAGCTGATCCAGCTATATTGTCTAGTTATAATGTAAGTCTATCCACTATTAAAAGTGCAGTTCAAGTTACAAATAAAACATTCCCATATGGTTCTATTGTTGAAGGTGAAGATAAAATTGTTTTAAGAGGAATGGATGAATTAAATTCATTAGATGATATAAAACAAATTCAAATTTCTACTAATAAAGGAGAGTCTGTTAGATTAGATGAAATTTGTAACGTTGAATATGGTACTGTAGAGAAAAAAGATGTATATAGATACAATGGCGAAGAAAGTTTAATAATAGATGTTAAGAAGCAACAAGATGCTAATACCATAAAAGTTATGGAAGGGGTTAATAAAGCAGTAGCTGAGCTTAGTAAGAATAATTCACAATATGATACTAAGGTTGTTAGTGATACAAGTGAATATATTCAAACTTCTGTTAATAATGTAATTTCAGAAATTTTTATAAGTTCTCTTATTTCATTTGTTATAATCTTAGCATTTTTAAAAAGTATTAGAGCATCATTTGCTGTAGCATTAGCAATTCCTACATCTATAGTAGGTACAATAGCGTTTCTGTATTTTACTGGTGAAACACTAAATATGCTTACGTTAAGCTCACTGGTAATATCAGTTGGTCTTGTTGTAGATAATTCAATTGTTGTTATAGAAAATGTATTTAAGTATAAGAATAATAAGAGCTTAACTAATGAAGAAGCAGCACTGCAAGGAACTCAAACAGTAACTAGTGCTATTACAGGATCAACACTTACAATAATATGTGTATTTTTACCTATATTATTTACTGATGGTCTTACTAAAATAATATTTCAATCCTTAGCTAAAACAGTTATTGCAGCATTAACAATATCATTAATTGTGGCACTTACACTTGTACCTAGTATGTTTAATAAATTAAGTGGTGGAAAAAATACTGCAAAAATGAAAGAAAAACCTTCACCTATATTTGATAAGATAAGTGAAGTTTATATGAAATTAATAAATGTTTCATTAAGACATAAACGTACAGTTGTAATATTAAGTACTGCATTATTTGTTGTTGCTATATTTGGAGCTACATTTTTAAAAATGGAATTTATGCCAGCATCCGATAAAGGGAAAATAAGCATAGAAATAGAACTTCCGGAAGGATTGGCATTAGAGCCAAGTGATTATTATGTGTCTATGGCAGAAAAGAAGATTTCTGATATTCCAGAAATAAAAACAGTAATAACAACTTTAAAAACTTCTAGTAATAATAACAGTTCTAAAATAAATATAGAATTAGTTCCAAAGGAAGAGAGAAAAAAATCTACTGCTGAAGTGGAAAAGGAAATAACTGAGAGAATGAATACTGTGCCTGATTGTAAAATAAAAGTTGCATTAGACAGTAGTTCAACTGGTCAAGGTAGTAGTTCAGATTTTGCTATGCAATTAAAGGGTCCGGAGTTGGATACATTAGAGGTATTAGCGAAACAAATTGAGGATAAGTTTAGTACTATAGATGGATTTAAAAATGTAGAAACATCTATTGCTGATACATCTCAGGAAGCGCAATTCATAATAAATAAGCAAAAAGCAAATAAATATGGGATTAATGCTTCATCAATTGCTTCATTATTGCATACAGCTGTAGTTGGAGATTCAGTAACAACAGCTAAGATAAACGATTATGAAGTTGATGTTAACTTAAAATTCAAAGGAAATAGTATTGATAATTTAGAGGATATAAAACAAATAAAAGTAATGTCAAAGACAGGTGAGGAAATCCCACTAGGGCAAATAGCAGATATAAAAATGGCTGAGGGATTAAAGCAAATTGATAGAACAGATGGAGATTATTCTGTAAGTATTACAGCTAATCTTAAAGGAGTCGATACAGGAACAGCAACGCAAAAGGCAACAGCTGCAATACAAGAAATGAATTTACCAAAGGATTATGAAGTAAATACTAGTGGTGATGCAAAGAATATGCAAGAGTCTATGATGGGGCTTGTTTATGCAATGGGAATAGCAGTAATATTAGTATATATGGTAATGGTAGCAGAATTTGAATCATTCAGTAAGCCATTTATTATAATGACTTGTATCCCATTTGCCTTTGTTGGTGTTGTTGCTATATTGTTAATAACGCAAATAAAAATCAGTATAATAGGAATGCTGGGTGCAATTATGCTGGTAGGTATTGTTGTTAACCATGGTATAGTTTTAATTGATTATATTGAACAGCTTAGAAAAGCCATGGCGGGAAAAGCAAGTATAGAAGAAATAGTTTCAAAAGGTTCAGCAGCAAGATTAAGACCAGTTATAATGACAGTTTTAACAGCCGCATTTGGTATGTTACCAACAGCATTAGCTTTAGAAGAAGGCGGAGAAATGATGCAATCTCTAGGGGTAATAATCATAGGTGGACTTAGTGTTTCAACATTAGTTACGTTGGTATTAATTCCAGTTATTTATGTAATTTTTGATGATTTAGAAAAGAAATTTGCTAATAGAATTCATAAGATTACAGGGAAAATATCAGGAAAGTATGAACAGTTTAAAGAAGAAAAGATAAGTCCGAAGTTCAATAAGGTTATAGGTAGTAGTGTAGAACCTAAAACAATTGATATCGAAAAAGAACAAGATTCCTTAAAATAAGTTTAAATAAACCTTAAATTAAAGAGAACTATTCCACAATATAACTAATGTGAGGTATAATTATATTAGTAAAATTAAACTGAATAGTTTTCTTTAACAAAATTGAGATTCAAGGTGAAATTAAGAATGAATAAGACGTATTAAAAAATAACAAAGTAAAAGTTAAATTATTTAGTATTGTCTAGTATATAATTTTATGAAGAGGAGAAGAGATATGAGAAAGAATATAAATAAGTTAATTGCATTTGCAATTGGAATAAGCGTTATAAGTGGAGGCACTATGCCAGCATTTGCAGCAGATACAACAGTTTCTAGTACAAGCACTTCTGTTACAGCTACAACAAATGCTGCACAAAATACTGGGAGTGCTATATATGTACAAAATCAAGTTAAACAAAACCCACAAAACCCAGTGCTTCCATTAAAAGAGGCTATAGATTCAGCAATTAATAATAGTGAGAAATTAGCATTACAAGCTAAACAAATAAAGTTATACGAAGATAAAATGGATATTCAAGAAGAATTAGATGACATTGATGATAGTGATGACGATGATGATGATTTTCCTTATGATAAACTTGAATTGTTATTAAAGCAGTCAAAAGAACAAAAAGAATATATGAAAGATCAAATAGCACAAGACATAACTAACAAGTATGATAGTTTGATAGATAAAGAAAAAGCATTAAATAAATTAAAAAGGCAAATACAAATTAAAACTAAGCTAATCAATGATACTGGACTTAAGAAAAGCTTAGGACTTGTAACTTCAATAGATGTAAAAAATGCAGAAATTGAACTTGAAAAATTGAAAAATAGTGAAAAGACTAAAGAAGATCAATTAAAAAATAATCAAGATTATTTTAATGTATTAACTGGTAAAGATTTAAGTAAATATTCTTTAGATGAAAATCAAGAGTTTGAAGTATTTAGAATAACTGGTTCAGTAGATAAGTACTTTGATGGAGTTATAGATAAATATAAAAAATATGACAAAAAGATTCTTGAACTTACTAAAGACAACTTAAAGGATATTAAGGATACAGCAGGTGATAAACCAGATTCTAGTGATGCTCCTGATAAAGATAGTTCTACTTATTATGATACAGATGCAGATACTGGAGCAAAAAGTTTTAATTCAGATAAATATGATAAAGCAGTGGCAGCTTATAAAAACCAATGGAATACTTATGGAGGATATCTAGAACAAAAATTTGGATATAGTAGTAGTGTATATGGATTAAATGAAGCTAATAAGGGTCTTAAAAATGGATTAAAAGAAAGTTATACAAGCTTACTTGATATGGAAAATAGCATTAAAGTAATGAAGTCTACCATGGAAGTAAAGAATAAAGAACTTGCTAATTCAAAATTAAAATATGATCTAGGATTAATGACCAAAACTGATTATAATAGTTTGATTTTAGATAATGATGATTTAGAAACTAATTTAAGAACTGCTATTAATAATTACAATACGTTAAAAAATCAAATTCAAAAACCTTGGATATCTGCTGGAGGAGCTACTTCAGCAAGCTAGAGAAAATAGTATTTTTAATATTATTAAATTGAATATAAGTAATTTAAGTAGGCATGAAAGCAATAACCTAAAATTAACAAGGTTTTGAGTTCATGCCTATTTTTGTGTTAAGATACTAGAATTAGATTTAAAGATTCATGTGAATTTTTAAAATGATTGAAATATCTGAATAAAAAAAGTTTAAAAAGAAAACAACTATTAATATAATTAGTTAAGTTATATTAATAGCTGTTTTTTTTATTTTAAATTTGACAGTGAAAACGTATCTCTGTTTTGAACTTGTTCAAATTGAATTGATACATAATATGAACTATTATTATATTGTAGTAATTACTAAAATTTAAGTAGTTAGGCTAGGTGATTTAATATGAAAGACTTAACTCCTAGACAACAGTTTGTGCTAAATAAGGTATTGTATGAAGATTTTATAAACATAAAAAATCTTCAAAAGCAATTAGACGTAAGTGCCAGAACAATATTAAGAGAAATTTCTTCTCTTAACACGGATTTAAAAAAATATAATATAAAAATATTTAATGATGAAGAAATGAATTTAAGTATTTCAGGAAACAAAGAAAATATTCAAGAAATAAAAACATCATTAAATTCAGTTCCAATACAATGGTTGTTTACAAAAGAACAAAGGCAAATAATTATTGCTTGTGAGCTGTTGGTAAGTAAAGAACCATTGAAAGCTTCTTATTTAAGCCATAAATTTAATGTAGTAATGGGTAGTATTAGTTTAGATTTAGATAGTATTGAAAAAGTTCTTATTACTAAAAATTTATGTTTAATTAGAAAAAGAAGTTATGGTATATCTATAGAAGGTTCGGAATGGAATAAAAGAAATGCGTTTGCTGATCTTTTATTTGAGTTTAAATCTTTTGATGATCTATTATCTTATTTTTATAACAGAAAATTTGATGCAGCTGTGAAAACATTCTTTGAAATTACTTTTGGTAAAAGAATCATTGATATAGCAAAAGAGGTATTAAATGAAACTGATTTTACGTATTTAAAAGTAAACGATGTGAAGTACCTAAGTTTATTTATTCAGGTATTATTATCTATTAAAAAGAAGGAAAATTCTGAAAATATTATATTGCCTCAAAAGGTAAAAGAAGATATTGCAGTTTTAGAAGATTACCAAAGAATAAAATCTTTAGATGAGAGCTTGAAAAAAAATAATATTGTATTACCAGAAGATGAATTAGTTTACCTATACTTGTATCTAAGTGACTATAAATATTTGTATACAAAGGATGAAGAATCAGGTATCAGCTATGAAGATGTAGTTATGGAACTTATAACTGAAATTTCAAAAAAAATTAACTTGGAATTATCAATAGATAATCAATTAATAAGAGATTTGGCTAGACACTTTAAACAAAGTTTCTATATGTTGAATTTGGGATTAAGGGTTATAAATCCGTTAATAAATGAGATAGAAGAACACTATTCAGAATTATTTAAAATAATTAATAATAGGTGCAAATTAATTTTTTCTAGATATAACCTTAAAATTCCACGAGAAGAAGTGGGTTATATAACTATGCATATTGATGTTGCAATTCAAAGGCAGCAATCAATTTTAAGAAAAATGAAAGTGCTTATTATATGTTCAGGGGGAATAGGTACATCAAAAATTTTAAGCAATAAGATAAAATCTCTTTTTCCTGATATAGAGAGTATCAGTATTGGATCTCTACATGATATAAATGATTCAATTTCTGAAAATAAATATGACTTAATATTATCTACTGTTTCTATAGCATCAAAGGAATTCAATAATATTATTGAAGTTTCGCCATTTATGACACAAGAAAATATAGAAAGAGTTAGCAATTTTATTTTTAATTTAAAGGTTAATAGTCAAAAGAAATTCATTGACATGTCAATTGTGGATAATAAAAATGAAATATCAAGTGATGAGTATGAAAAGGCAGATTCTATTATAAAGAACTTTCAGCTAGAAAGAGCAGAAGTTGGTACTTTTGTAGAATTAATAAATTATATTTGTGATGATATTTCAGAAAAAGGTTTTGTCAATGATAAAAAAGTATTAAGAGATCTTATATTCCAAAGAGAAGAAAGAGGAAACGTAGTTGTTCCAGGCACAAATGTGGCACTAATACATACGAGAAGTGATGAGTTAACAACTCCTTTAGTAGGAGTATACAGACTACAGAAACCACTTCATATGGCAAGTGTAGGATTTTCAACTGAAGATGTAGATACATTTTTAGTAATGCTTGCAAGAAATTCAGAAAGTAATTACATTCTACAATTACTAGGTAAAGTTAGTGTGGAATTAATAGAAAGTAAAGAGTTCATTGAAATTTTAAAAATAGGAAATATAAAAGATATTAGAAATTATTTAATAAAAATTATTAATGTTGAGGAGGAGATTTGAATGGAAATCTTAACAAAACAAAACATAGTGCTTAATGTAGCTTCAGTATCTAAATTTGAGGCTATTGAAAATGCAGGAAAGTTATTGGTGAAAAATGGATATGTTAATGAAAATTATATAGATGGCATGAAAGCAAGAGAAAATGAAGTAAGTACGTTCATGGGGAATGGAGTAGCTATTCCTCATGGAATGAATGAGTATAAAAAACAAATTAAGAAATCTGGAATAGTTATATTTCAATATCGGAGTGGCGTGGATTTTGGAGATGGTAATGTCGCTTATATAGTTATTGGTATAGCGGGACTTGGAGATGATCATATGGAGATATTATCTAAAATTGCCTTAACTGTTCAATATGAAGAAAATGTTGAAAGACTTAGAAATGCGACATCTGAGGAAGAAATTATAGCAATTATTGAAGAGGGGGAAATGTAATATGAAAGCAGTTCATTTTGGTGCTGGTAATATAGGTAGGGGTTTTATTGGGTACTTACAATATAAATCAGGATATGACGTTACCTTTGTAGATATTTCAGATTTCCTGGTAGAAGCTATTAATAAGTATAAGAATTATAAGGTTATAACTTTAAGTACTTCTGAAAATAAAGAAGAAGTTAAAAATGTTAGTGCAATACATTTGAGAGATATTGAAGCTTTGGAAAAGGCTGTGTCAGAAGCAGATTTAATAACAACGTCCATAGGAGCTAATAACTTGACTAGCACTGGTAATGTTTTAAGAGGTCTTCTAGAAAAAAGAGTACAAGTTAATAAAAAAGAGCTTGATATAATTGCATGTGAAAATGCATTATTTGCTACTGATATTCTTAAAAAGGCTATTTTTGATGGAGCTAGTGCGGAATTAACTGAATACTTGCAAGAAAAAGTTGGTTTCCCAAATAGCGCAGTTGATAGAATTGTACCAAATGTTAATATTGAAAAAGAATCGCCAATTGATGTTGCAGTAGAAGACTTTTATGAATGGGATATTGAAAGAGAGGAGATAAAAGTCAATTCAGAAATTAAGGGTGCAGAATATGTAGACAAGCTAGGACCTTACCTTGAAAGAAAATTATTCTTATTAAATGGTGCTCATGCAATAATTGCTTATATTGGGTATCTTAAAGGTTACAAGTTTATACATGAGGCAATAACAAAAGATGAATTTATAAGAAATACAGCTATAGGCTTTCATAATGAAGGAATAAAAGCTTTAAGTGTTAAACATGGTATAAATGTTGACCAATTAAATAATTATTCTAAAAAAATAATAGGTAGATTTGAAAATTCATATCTTCAAGATGAATTAAGTCGTGTAGGTCGTGACCCAGTAAGAAAACTATCAGCAAATGATAGGTTAGTTACACCTTTAAAGCTTTGCTATGAATTAAATATTGAAGCTGATAATATTTTAACTGGTATTGCTGCAGGATTCTTATTTGATTTTGAAGATGATGAAAAATCACAGGGAATTCAAAATGATGTTAAGACCAATGGTATTACAAAAACTGTAAGTGCTATAACTGGCATATCAGAAGATGATACTATAGTAGCAGAGATTGTAAAAAAATATGAAAAGTTAAAAGCTGAATATAGAAAATAATTTAGGGAAAAATAAGGCTATTACTAAGTAAACATACATTAATAATGTTACTTGGTAGCCGCTTTATTTTTAAATATTATTTGTAGTCATAATTCAAATCACCTAGGCTTTTACTTCAAAATTGTCCTTGAAAACGTATCCTAAGATTGAACTTATATAAATTGAATTCGTGTATTGTATACCTTATCATTATAAATGTAGAGAACATTAGTAAATTAATAGGAGGGGTCATATATGCAAAATGTAGCAACAAGAAATCAATCAACTAGCAAAGAAAAGATTCAAAAGTTTGGTAATTTTTTAAGTAGTATGGTAATCCCTAATATAGGAGCATTTATAGCTTGGGGGTTAATTACGGCATTATTTATTCCTACAGGATGGATTCCAAATGAATATTTCGCAAAGTTAGTTGGACCAATGATAACTTATTTATTACCACTTCTTATCGGTTATCGAGGGGGAAATATTGTATATGGTAAGAGAGGAGGAGTAGTTGGTGCAATAGCAACAGCAGGTGTTATAGTAGGAGCTTCAATCCCAATGTTCCTTGGTGCAATGGTTATGGGGCCATTGGGTGGATATGTAGTCAAAAAGTTTGACAAGCTAATTGATGGAAAAGTTCCAACAGGCTTTGAAATGTTAGTTAACAACTTTTCAGCAGGTATATTAGGTGGTGGAGTATCAATATTAGCTTATTCAGTTATTGAACCAGTAGTTTCAGGTATATCAACAGGACTTGGAAGTGCAGCACAAGCAATTACTAACATGGGAGCATTACCTTTAATAGCTTTTATAGTAGAACCAGCTAAAATTTTATTCTTAAACAATGCAATGAATCATGGCGTATTCTCACCACTTGCAATACAACAAGTACAAGAAGCAGGTAAATCAATTTTCTTTTTACTTGAACCAAATCCAGGTGCTGGTCTTGGTATATTATTAGCATTCATGTTATATAGCAAAGGTACAGCAAAGCAATCAGCTCCTGGAGCAATAATCATCCACTTTCTAGGTGGTATACATGAAATATACTTCCCATATGTATTAATGAAACCAGCATTAATATTAGCAGTTATTGCAGGGGGATTAGTAGGGGACTTTACATTTGTAGCAACACATGCAGGTTTAGTAGCTTCACCTTCACCAGGTAGTATATTTGCACTAATGGCAATGGCTCCAAAAGGCGGTTTATTACCAGTGCTTGCAGGGGTGGCTACAGCAACAATTGCTTCATTCTTAGTAGCAGCAGTTATCATTAAGAGAAATCCTGAAGTTGAAGAAGATTTAGAAGAAGCGCAATCAAAAGTTAAAGAAATGAAGGCTGAAAGTAAGGGACAAGCTATATTAGAAGCTGAAATTTCAAAATCAGATATAAGCTTAATAGTATTTGCATGTGATGCTGGTATGGGTTCATCAGCAATGGGTGAATCTATACTTAAAAAAGCGTTAAAAGATGCAGGAATCACTAATATTGATGTGCAACACTCACCAGTTGATGATATTCCAAAGTCAGCAAATGTAGTGTTCACACAAGAAAGTTTGGTTGAAAGAGCAAGAAAATCGGCATCAAGTGATGCAACTATAATTGCTATTAAAAATTTCTTAGATCGTACGAAATATGATGAATTTATTAATGAATTAAAATAATATATACGCCCCATAACTGTGGGGCGTATAATATTTTTTATGAGATAAAGAATTTACAATAATAAGTAAATTTATATATTTAATATTTAACCAATTTAAATTAGATATATTTAACCAATTTAAATTTGTTTGTCAAAATTCATATTCTATAATATAATGTAGTGTAGGCTTTTAAATGTATAGCAAAGCGCCAGGACTTAAACTGATTGTAAGACATGCCAGTTTAAGTTGACGAGGACAGGGAGTATCGAAGATTCGGCGGATGCCCTGCGGTATGGTACTACCGAAAACCTTGAGAAAACCAAAAAGTGATTTTTGGTACAAACTCTGGGAGGTACCTAAAAGCCTTAAACAAAAATGTTGAAAGGCAGGTAATAAAATTATGTGTGGTATAGTAGGTTATATCGGAAAAAAACAAGCGTCTTCAGTTTTAATCAATGGATTAAGCAAACTAGAGTATAGAGGTTATGACTCGGCTGGTATTGCAGTGTTAGATGAAGCTGGAAAAATGAATGTAAGTAAGTGTAAAGGAAGACTTGCTAATTTAGAAGCAAAATTAGAAAATGATCCTTTAAGTGGAAACATTGGAATAGGTCATACTAGATGGGCAACTCATGGTGAGCCATCAGATGTAAATTCACATCCTCACAATAATAACAAAAATACAATAAGTATAGTTCACAATGGTATCATTGAGAATTACCTACACTTAAGAGAATGGTTAATGACAAAAGGATATACATTTGTATCAGAAACAGATACAGAAGTTATTCCAAACCTTATTGATTATTTCTACAAAGGTGATTTGTTAGATGCAGTAATGATGGCTACTACAAAACTTGAAGGAAGCTATGCATTAGGTGTTGTTTCTATTGATGAGCCAGATAAAATTGTTGCTGTAAGAAAAGACAGTCCATTAATCGCAGGTCTAGGTGAAGGTGAATTTTTTATTGCTTCAGATGTTCCAGCAATATTAAATTACACAAGAGATGTATACTATCTTAATGACAAAGAATTTTTAGTAATTACAAAAGATGGTATAGAAATATATGATGCAGAAAAGGAAAAAGTTAATAAAGACGTTCACCATGTAACTTGGAATGCTGATGCAGCAGAAAAAGGCGGATATGAACACTTTATGATTAAGGAAATCCACGAACAACCTAAGGCATTTAAAGATACTTTATCAGCTAGAGTTGTTCCAGGTAGTCCAATTACTTTAGACCAAATAAATATTACAAAAGAACAAATTGAAAATATTAATAGAATTTATATAGTAGCATGTGGTACTGCATATCATGCAGGAGTTGTAGGAAAGTACGCAATAGAACAACTTGCAAGAATACCTGTAGAAGTAGATATTGCATCTGAATTTAGATATAGAAATCCGATAATAAATGATAAGACTTTAATGATAGTTATGAGTCAATCTGGAGAAACAGCAGACACTTTAGCAGCATTAAGAGAAGCTAAAGCACAAGGTGCTAGAGTTATTGCAATTACAAATGTTGTTGGAAGCTCAGTTTCAAGAGAAGCTGATGATGTTATCTATACTTGGGCTGGACCAGAAGTTGCAGTTGCATCAACTAAAGCTTATACAACTCAATTATTAACAATGTATATGATAGGATTATTCTTTGCTGAAAACTTAAATACAGTTCCAGCAGAAGAAATCGAAGCAATAAAAACTGATATGCTTAAATTACCAGAATTAGCAGAAGAAATGTTAAAGCATAAAGAAGTTATCCAAAAGTTTGCAACTAAAACTTATTCTCATAAGGATATGTTCTTCTTAGGAAGAGGATTAGATTATGCAGTAGCTATGGAAGGTTCTTTAAAAGTAAAAGAAATTTCATATATTCACTCAGAAGCTTATGCAGGTGGGGAATTAAAACACGGAACAATAGCGTTAATCGAAGAAGGTACAATTGTTATTGCACTAGCGACTCAAAGTAATTTATATGATAAAATGGTTAGTAATATAAAAGAAGTAACAACTAGAGGTGCAAAAGTTCTTGGATTTGCAGTTGAAGGAAATATAGAAATTGAAAAGACTGTTGAATCTGCTATGTATATTCCCAAAATAAAAGATATACTATTACCTGTTATTTCAGTAATTCCATTACAATTACTAGCATATTATATTGCAGTTCAAAGAGGTTGTGATGTAGACAAGCCAAGGAACCTTGCTAAGTCTGTTACTGTTGAATAATAAGGGTAATCTTTAAATGAAGATTTGTAACTGCCTAAAAAAGACTTAAACTGTTAAAAAAGTCTTATACTATATCAGAATAGACTTTCTAAAAAAGTCTTGAATTAAATATTATCTATAGATGATATGGATAGATAAGAACCTAATAGAGAACTCGATATACTTAGAAATTTAAGTATATCGAGTTCTTTTTTAGCGACTGAGAGTATGGATTTTGTGAGATTTTTTACTGTAAGAATGAAAATGTGAAGTGGGTATAGGTTGAAAAAAGATTGATCATTTTAATAAGATTGAATCAAAAATTAATTATATAAGTGCTATATTTAAAGTATTTGGTGTCAAACCGAAAATTAACATCTGTAGTATGCTATTTATTTATAGTGCTTTATGAAAATTAATTAGTAATAAAAATAGATCATTTCATAGTATTTTAAGAGTGATATTTAAAATACCTGTGCTACTTTTAAGAAGATGAAATTATGGCAAAATGTAGAAAGATTCAAAACATCAAGAAAATTAAATAAGGATATTTCTAATAAGAATATTATGTAAATATACAGGAAATTTTGTAAATTTTGCAGTATAATGAAGATGGAGAATTTAGTAATTAATACTCTATCTTTTTTATATTTTAAAGACAAATTATAAATTTACTAATATTAAATATATTTCTATAATGGGAAGTAAATAAAGTGAATTATTATAAAGTAATGCATGGGGGGATTAAAATGTCAGGTTGTTATAGTGAATCATGGACTATGAAAGATTTAACAGATTCATTAAAAAATATGCATAAAGATAACAAAATAATTGTAGTACCAATGTTTCAAAGGGGAAAACGCTGGAAAGAAGATCAAGAAAATGAGTTTATAGATTCTTTAAAGAGAGGTTATCCTGTAGGAACTATGTTATTTTATAAACGTGTTGAAAATAATCAGGAAGTTTATACTTTGGTAGATGGTTTGCAAAGAGGAAATACAATAAAAAAGTATATGACTAACCCTACAAAATATTTTTCTAATGTATCAATTCCTATTGAGATAAGTAATAAGGTTTTTGAAGGGCTGAATTTGCATGGTTCAGAGAAGGAGATAAAAAATAAAATTAATCAATCAATTGTTGAAGCAATTCATAAGTTTCAAAGTGTAGATGATATTGAAACTTATGATGTCGCTAAGGCAATAATTACATCAATAGCAACTACTAATCCAAGTATTATAGATTCAATGGTAAATATATTAAAACCATTCTTAAAAAAATATAAAGAAAGTTATGAAGAAATATCAAAGTCAACTATACCTGTAATTGTTTATTCTGGTGATGAAGATAGTTTACCATTAATTTTTGATAGAATTAATTCTCAAGGAACGCCACTTACTCAATATGAAGTATATGCTGCTTCATGGCCGTTAGATAAAAAATTTGAAATTTCCAATGATAAAATTATTGAAAAAATATTAAGAAAGTATGATTCTTTAGCGGATGATGAATATTCAATTCATGGATATGATAGAGAGGCATTGCGATTATCAAAGACTGTTAGTGCTTTTGAATATTTGTTTGGATTAGGCAAACATTTAAACGACTATCATGAATTTCTTCATTTTGAAAAAAACCAAGAAGATGACGAAATAAATACATTAGCATTTGAATTAGTGAATGCATGTATAAATGATGGGAGAGAAGGAATTAAAACACTATATAATGAAATATTGAGTATTGATATTAAATTATTTGAAGAGCGATTAATAGAAGCAGTAGAGTTTGTAGAAAAAATTATTAAACCTATAACAAAGTTTAAAGGGAATACTAGAGAAAATACTTCATTATTATATTCAAAATTTCAAATATTATCAATGATAGCTTGTACATTTAGAGAAAAATATGAGTTGAGTACTATGACAGTTTCACGAAAGACATGGAGTGCCAATAAACAAATATTGAAAAAAAATATGGTACAGCATTTTGTATATGACATTATAACCAACGAATGGAGTAATGGTGGTACAAATAAGATATATAGTGCAGCAAAGCCTAATAAATATTTAAAAGAAATACCTAAAGCTGCATGGGAAAGTGCATTAAACGGATGGTTTGAAGAAGAAAATATGAGAAATGAAAAAATTAAGGTTCAAAGTACTAAAAATGCAGATATTGTGATTTTGAATTGCATATATTTATCTACATTTACGGCATTAGATCAACTTTCAATAGAAAATTTTGATGTGGAGCATATAGCACCTAAAGATCAGATGAAAGATTTAATTGAATTTTGTAAAGGTGAAGGTTTGCCGATTAGTAGCATAGGGAATTTATGTTATTTACTGGAATATGTCAATAGAAGCAAAAAGAAAAAGAATTTTTATCAAGATACAAAATATTTGAATAAAATAAATCTTTCAGATGTTGAAAATAAGTATAGTTTTACGAGTAAAGACGATCTTGAATGGATGGATATGCCTTATAACAAAGGAGATTATGAACAGCTTAAAGAATTTTATATGGATTTCCTAAAGAAAAGATTTTATATTCAAAAAGAAAAATTTTATGATTCGTTAAAAATACAATAAGATTTAAACATAGCTAGATGAACATAATGTATATAATTAGAAGTTGAGAAGGTGGTGAGATTTGATATGTATATATCAAAATTAAACATAGAAGGGTACAAAAATTGTAAAAATAAATCTGAAATACAACTAAATAAAGGATTAAATATATTAGTTGGAGAGAACGCTTCAGGTAAAACAACAATAATAAATGCGTTGAGGATGATTTTAAAAGAAAATGAATTTTCTTTTATGAATATTAATGAAGATGACTTCTACAAATCTTTTAGAGAAAATGAACAGTCACAAAATATTAAAATAGACATAAGTTTGGACGAATTAAGTTCTGATGAAGAGGTAACATTTTTAACGTGGTGCGATGCAGATTTCAATGCAAAGTTGCATTTAGAAGTTGATACTAATCCAAATAGAAAAGGATATTTTAAAAAGAATATATGGGGTGGTGCTTCTAAAACTAGTGCCTTTGAAGAAGAAACTTTTGATTGTATAGATTGTATTTACTTACCACCGTTAAGAGATGCTGAAGAAAAGTTAACTAATGGTAAAAAATCAAGATTAGCAACTTTACTAAAGCATCAGTATAAGGACAAAGATGAGGAAAAAATATTAGTTGAAAAAGTTTCGGAATTCAATAACCAAATTACAAATAATGAAGGTAACAACTATAAAGAAATATCAAAAGCAAAAGATGATATAAATTTTAATATAAAAAATTCAATGGGTGAAATGTTTGGTCAAAGCATTAATTTACAATTTGCAGATGTTTCATTTAATAAAATACTTGAAAATATTAAAATGGTATTTTTCCCTGAAATAAATGTTACAGATATAAAAAGATTTAGAGATATAGCAATAAATAGTTTAGGGTATAATAATTTGCTATATATAGCAACTGTATTCGCTGAATTACAAATAGCAGGAAAATCTAAGGATTTATTTACAGTACTGCTTATAGAAGAACCAGAAGCACATCTTCACCCTCAATTACAAATAAAGCTAATAAAACATCTTGAAACTTTGGCAAATCAACAAACCAATACTCAAGTTATTATTACTACACACTCTCCAATATTAGCATCGTCAGTCAGTGTAGACAACCTTATACATGTATCTGAGCAAAATGATACAATAAAAGCGACGCCACTATGCAAATTAGGGTTAGAAGATAGCAAAAACTATATAAATAGATGGTTAGATGTAACAAAATCTACGTTGCTATTTTCAAAAGGAGTTATATTAGTTGAAGGAATAAGTGAAAGTATGGTAATACCTGAATTGGCTAAGATATGTTTGTGCAAATATAATAGTTGCACTGTTAAGCAATTGCCGAGTTCACTTGAAGAGGCAGGAGTATCTGTTATAAATATAAATGGTATTAACTTTAAGCATTTTATAAAACTGTTTTGTAGTCTTGATGAGAATGTAGATAGTATAAAGATTCCAATAAGATGTTCGGGAATAACAGATAATGACCCTGAAAAAGAAGAAATAGATGCTGAAAAAAGAAATGGTGAGAAAATAAAAGTAAAGATTGATACATATCCTAACTGGAGTGAAAATATTGAAGGTAAAAACAGTGCTTTAGAATTAATTCCGCAAATAAATAAAAGTGACTATGCAAGATTATATCACTCTCCGTTAAAGACGTTTGAATACGATTTAGCAATGGAAGAAAATATTATGGTAATGGTTAAATGTTTAAATAATATATGGTATTCAAAAACTGGGGAAGTAAAGGATACATGTAAAGATGTAATTGAAAATTATGATAGTACTAAATTGCAGGAATATTCTAAGTTTATACATAAAAGAGCAAGTGACAAGAAACTTGGAAAAGGCATGTTCGCACAGGAACTAGCTGAAAGTATAAAAAAACAATATGATGAAAAGGTATTAGCGCTACATTCAAAAGATGAAACTAGAGAGCGTGTGTGTAACGAAATTATAAAAATATTTAATGTTCCTGAATACATATATAATTCAGTTATTTGGGCTTGTGGTGGTGATGTAAGTGACTAAAGAAGAAATGCAAAATGAAGTTGCTAAAATATTATGTGAAAAAAATATTAATTTAACATGTGATGAGTGTTATAAGAATGAAAATGATATGGACTATATTTGTAAAAATTCAAAACATTGCAGAATATCAGAAAAAACAGAAAAACAACTTCAGTATATTTTATCTTCGATAAATGAAAATACATTTTTAGAAGCTTGTCCCGGAAGTGGAAAAACAGAAGTAGTTGGCATGAAATCAGCTTATGAAATTAAAAAATGGGGTGACAATTCTAAAAATGGTATTGCTATTTTAACTTTTACAAATGATGCAACTGATGTTATTAAAGAAAGAGTAAATCAATTTAGTAAGAAGACATCGTTCTATCCTCATTTTATAGGTACTTTAAGTAGTTTTATTCATCAATATATAGCTCAACCTTTTGGATATAGCGAAATAGACTATTCAGGTATAGAGGGAGATTATTCTTTGAAATTAATAGATACTGATTTAAATATCTTTACTAATCCTTGGCTACAAAAATATAAATGTTCAATACCATATATAAGTAAAAGTGGGAAAAGAACAGATATATTTGCGAATCAAATATTTTACGATAAAAGAAAAGAAGATTTTTATATAAAAATTGATAAAATCAAATTATTAGTAGATGAATATTATAATAGTGAACAAATGCAGAAATATATTAAAGATAATAGAGAAAAATATCATAATAATAATTTTTACACTAGCAATTATTTTTATAATCAATTTCAAAAGTGTAAGAATACTTTTCTTAAAGATGGATTTGCAGCATATGAGGATATGAATTGCATTGCATATCAAATATTGGATAAAGATAAAATAGCTAGAAAAATTGCGAAAAAATTTTCTTTAATTATAGTAGATGAATGCCAAGATTTATCGTGGATAGAAATTCAAATCTTAAATAAGTTAAAAGAAAAAGGAACAATACTACATTTTATAGGAGATATAAATCAATCTATATTTGAATTTAAGGAAATAGCTCTAGAGTCTCAATATACAAATCTATACATTGAAGGTTTAAAAAAGCTAGAACTTATTGATAATTTTAGAAGCTGTCAACCTATTGTAAATTTATCTAATAAATTGATGAAAATAAGTAAGACAATAAAAGGAATAGAAGAAAATAAATTTTTAGAAAATAGCATTTTATATTTAGAATATGAAACACCAGAAGAAGCGGTTAATGAATATTTAAGAATATTAAATCATGTTGGAATATCTAAGGATAAGTCTTGTATAATTGTAAAACAGAATATATTAAAGGATGAGTTATTAGGCAATAAAAATAATAATGAAGGACATTTGTTAATATCAGCAATTCAATTTTGGCAAAAAGGAACCCCTAATTCGAAAAAAAAATCATTGGAGTATGCAGGAAAGCAAATTTCAAAATGGTTTGGAGGTGCTAAAAATAAAAGTGGTTACTATTGTCCTAAAGATATAACGTCAGCATTTGTCTGGAGGATATTTTTAAAAGATATTTTAAACGAGTGTAGCAATAATAGTAAATTGATTAATTATGATAGAAAATATGGTAAATGGTATGATGATGCAAGAAAAGAATTACCTAGCATTGTTGAAAAAAACTATTCTAAAATACAGAATTATGACAATCTAATAAGAGATTTTGAGGAAATTTTTTCTTTAAGATGGTATGTAGGAAAAGACGTAAAAGAAGATATTATTACAATAGATAGTGAATTGAACAATAATTATCGAATAAAGATATCAACAGTTCATGGTTCAAAAGGTTGCACATATGATAGTACTTTAGTCATATCTAGTAAAACAGCTAAAAGTGAATCTGGACATTGGAAAAAGCATTGGATAGAAGGAACAGATGAAGATAAAAGAGTAGGTTATGTAGCAAATACAAGAGCTAAATTTCTTATGATTTGGGCTGTTCCAACTCTTAGTAAAAAAGATAGAGAGTTAATAGAAAGTTATGGATTTCAAAATGGTAATATTATAGTTTAATTTCTTATGATCCATAAACTGAGTATGTCTATAGTGAGAAGTAATGTGGTAAGAAATATAGAAACTGATTAAAAATATATCATTAATTAAAAATAACACATCATAATTAAGGGGAGATTAAGTTGAATGATATTGAATTAATATATATTAATTTTAGAGAACATGCATTTTTAAAAGGACTTGAAATAAACTTTTCTCAAGAAATGGGATTTAAGTTGAAAGAAAACAATATGCTTGACATATTTAAAATTAATTCAAAGAATATTTTTGAGGATAATATAGCAAATTTTAATGTGATTGTAGGAAAAAATGGAGTTGGAAAGACGACTATAATAAATAGCATATATAATTCATTACATGGTTCAGTTACAAAAGAATTATTAATCATATTAAGGAAAAAACATAAGATTATTTTGTATTGTCAAGATGATAATATTACAGTTAATGATGAGGCGGCAAGGGAATTATTCACTAATTATTCATTTAAAATACAAAAAAAAGGCTTTATTTTAGATATTGTATCTATATCAGCGCGAAAACAAGATTATACTCAAGAAGCAACTAGTGTAGCTTATATTTCAGACTTTATTGACTCTAGTATAGATTCATCATCTCATAGATATGAAAATAATCTTGGACTAAATTATTCGCCAACTGCATTAATAAATTCACCTGATTCATATTTACATTATTCAAAAGCTATAAATAATAAATTAAAACCTAATATGGAAAATTTTAAAATAATTAGTACTATTCATCAGATACAATTTATAGAAAAGTTTAGTAATTTTTTTAATTTTGCAATTCCAGATAGCATAGAGATTTCTTTTTTTTATTTATTAGATTCATATGATAGAACTAATGGAGGAAATATGAGTAAGTCAATAAAAAAAATAATAGATAGAAGTCATAATAATAAATGGAAGGGCATATTTGATTTACATTTATTGTTGGCAATAAATAATATTGTTGATTTATCGCAATATGCTATATATACAGAAAAATCAAAAAAATATAAAGAGCTAAAAAACAAATCTGACATAGAGATTAATGAAATTAGAAAAAAAATAGTTGATATTTTTAATAGTAAGGTAAAAAAATTACTCGATTTGTTTGCGGAAGATAATAAATCTATTGGTGAGTTAGAAAAAGAATTGATTAATATAATAAAGACAACTGGTATAACGAAATTTTATTGTAATATTGAGGATGAAGAATTAAGTATTATTCAGGATATTAAGGATGTAATTCATGCATACAATGAATTAATTAATATGAAACAATATGATTTTAACGAAAGCAAAGACAAAATTACTTTAGATTTAAAGAATACAAGTACTTTCTTAAGAATTTATTTAATACTAAGAAATAGGACAAATTATAGATTCATACCTAAGAGTATAAAATATATTAAGAATGGAGAAGAATTTTACTTTAGTTCTGGAGAAGATAATTTAGTTAGAATATTTACTTATATGAATTTAGCAATAATGAATTTAAGAAAAATTTCAGAAATAGACGAAATTTCTTTAATATTTTTAATTGATGAGCCTAATAACAAAATGCATCCAGAAATGCAAAAGCAGTTTATTAAATTGGTAAATGATTTCTTAAATCTTGATGAATTTAGAAAATGCAGATTTCATATTATTATGACTACGCATTCTCCAATCGTAACTAGTGATTTAACAAGTAATCATGTAATATTTCTTAAGGAGTATGTTAAGAGTGGAAAAAAAAGTATTGTAAGTTTAAGTAACCGTCAAAAGCCTAAAACTTTTGCTCAAAATATATACAATTTATATAAAGAATCATTTTTTGTTGAGGATGGGCTAATAGGTACTTTTTCAGACTCTATATTAAGTAAGATATATAAGCAAATCTCAAATAAACAGGATTATTTATATGAAATGGGTAATAGATTTACATCTAATGAAATAAAATTTTTTATCAATGAAATTGGAGAGCCGTTGATAAAGCAACAATTTATGACACGGTTTGAAAGCGAGAATAAAATAAGATTGCTTAAAGAAATAAAGGAAAATAGTGAGTTGAAATCTGACATAAAAGAACAGATTATTAATCTTATTCTTCAAAATAGGAGGGATAATGATGATAGCAATTAAAGTTAATGACATAAAATTTATAGAACAGCATTTTGAGGCTGTAAAAAATTTTTTTTGCCGGAAAGGAATAAAGTTTAATTATCAAAAAATTGATACTTGGATTAAAGTAATTACGGGAAATAGTTTTAATTTTGAAGAAATTATAAAAGCTAAACCGAATGAATTTGAAATTATTATAAATAGAGTAAATGCGATTAAAAAATATAATAAAAATTCTAATGAAAGTAAATATATGTTTTATGTTTATAAAAAGTTTTCTAGCGTTAATGATAAAGATTTTAAGAAACTCAAGTATGGCGCTTTGAAACTAATTGATAATTTAGGTTTAAGAGTATGTCCATATTGTAATAGAAATTTCATTACTAATACGAAACTTTATGATAAAAATAATAAACTATATGTAAAGAGAATAGCACAATTAGATCATTTTTATCCTGAAAGTGAATTTAAATATTTAGCATTATCTTTTTATAATTTAATTCCATCATGTCCTTCATGTAATATGATAAAGTGGCATAATTCTATAGAAGTAAATCCATATAATATTCAAAATTCAGATGATCATATAATTTTTGATTACGGTTTTGACAAGTCTATAAATAAAACTGTAATTGACACAATTTATATGAGTAAAGAATTTGAAAAAAATTGGGATGTTCTAGGTCTTGAAAAATTGTATAGTATTCATTCAGATTATTTGAATGATTTATTATTTAGAATCAAAATTTATAATAGCTTATATAAAAAAGATATAAAAGACTATTTTAACAAGCTGAATAGAAATTCATCAAAAGATGATTTGGATATTTCTGAAAGTGATTTTGAAAGGATAATATTAGGAAATTATTTTATAGAAAATGATTTAGGTAAACAACCTTTAGCTAAGCTTACAAAAGATATTTACATGCAATACAAGTAATGATAAAAATGTGAAAAATAGTAAGAAAGGTAAAACTTATAGCTATATTTTATTGAGATTTAATATTAATTTTGGACAAGCTTTTTAATATAAAATGATAATTATGGAGGCAATAAATATAATATGAAAAATATAACGCGGATTCAACCAATACCTGAAGTTCCAGAACAAATCATACAAGCTGTTAACGACAAAAAATTAGCTATCTTTATTGGTGCTGGTGTTTCAAGGTTAATTGGTTGTTCTGGATGGGATAAGTTAGCAAGTGATTTAGTAGATGCATGTTTTAAAAATGAATATATTAATTTTAAGGAAAAAGAAACTTTGAATTACTTGAATGATCAAAAAAAAATCATAACTATGTGTTATGGAATATTAAAATCAAAAGAAAAAGAAGAAATATTTTATGAGAGAATGGAAGATGCGTTAAAAGGAGATCCTGAAAAAGTAGAGAATCAAAATATATATAATGAAATTTCAGATTTTAAAGCATTGTATATAACAACAAATGCTGATAGACATTTTGATTGTAAATTTATGCCTAATAACATTGAATATAAATTAGAAGATTTTATAACTGATAACTTAAGTACAGATAAATTGTATCACATACATGGCTCTATAGATTATAAAGAATCTTTGGTTTTTACAGTAGATCAGTATATCAAAAGATATAATGATAAAATGTTTGTAAAGTTTATGACTAAAATTATGCAAGAATATACAATTTTATTTATAGGCTATGGTTTAGCAGAATTTGAGATATTAGATTTTCTTATAACAAAATTTTATGAAGAAAATTTAAAGAAACCTAAGCATTATGCACTAATTCCATATTATAAAGGTGAAGAAAATATTTGTGAATATGAACAATTTTATTATGAACGATTAGGAATTAATATTTTACCATATGCTAAGGATAAGTTAGGTTATGAGCAATTGTATGAAGTTATGAAAGAATGGAGAAAGAAGATAAATGTACTAAGTATTGTTTTGCCAGAATCTTTCAAAAACATAAAGAAATCAGTAGAATGTTTTGATGAGAGCAATGTGAATAATATTCTTCAATTAATAAAGAACAATAAAGCTCAAGAAAATGAATTTTTTGAGAGTTTATCAATAAGTAATAATCCTTCAGTATGGCTAAAAGAATTACATAAAAATGAATATTTCGCACCAAATAAAAATCTTATACCTTTAGAGGACAGATATCAGAAAAATTATTATAGTATACCTAGATGGAACATATTAAATTATTTAATTAATGTATCAAATAAAAATAAGCAAAATAATGATGAAAATATAACTAATATACTAATAGATATAATTGATAATATTATAAATTATAGGGATGAAAAAGGGGAGAGAATAGAAAACTTTAGAACTGATGATGCAATTATTAAGATTATTATGGATTTACCACAGGGAAAAATAAAACAGGATTATATTGAGTTTATAGGAATAGCCATTAATTCAAAATGGAATAACGGTGCTTTGGAATACACATTAACGAAATACGATTTAGCTGAAATACTTGATAAAAAACAAATGCTTCATATGTTAGATATTATATTAGATAATAATTTAAAAGTTAAATCATATTGGTTTCAAAAATTATTAGATAAAAATAAAAAAACAATTGGTAAGTTATATCCATATGATGCAGTAGAGGTAGCATTAAAAAAAATTCAAAATGTTATTAACGAAAATAGTAAAGCTTTTTTCTATTTTAAAATTGAGACTATTGAAAATATAGAGAAATATATGGAGATATCATATGAAAATCAGCTAATTAGTTTTGCTAGGGATATGTTACAATATTCTAATTTAGATAATATAGTTAAAAGTTTGCAAGAGATGATTACTAATAATAATTCCATATATAGAAGATTAGCAATACATGCTATAAATTATCATTACAACGAAGAAGTAAAAGATATTTTCTTTAAATTGAGTAAAAATCCTTTAGATGATTATGAATCTGAGCATGAAGTTCATAGATTATTAAATAATAGATGTAAGTTGTTTAGCAATGAAGAAATAGATATAGTTTTGAATTGGATAGAAAATAAAAATTATTATATTCCAGAATATTCAAAAAATGATAAAATTACAAAAAAGAAAGTCATAGCATATCAGAAAAAACTTATTTTACATGAGTTATTAGATTCTCAAAATAGTAAAGTTATTAAATTATATAAAAAATATGATGAAATAAATCCAACTCCAATAGAAGAACAAGAAAAGAAGTTTGGGGAAACATTTAGATATGTTAGTCCTGTGGAATTAGAAGAATTAGAAAAGAAGAGAAGTAAAGACATATGCCAATTTTTGAATGAATTTAAGGGTGGAGATTATTGGGCAGATCCTAGTGAAAGAGGTTTAGCAGAAGTTCTTGAAAAATATGTTATTAGTAATTTTTCAAAATTCATAGAGTACTTGGATGATTATTATAATATACCTACCATATATCTAAATTCAATTATAAACGGATTAAAAAAAATGGATTTATTAGGGAATACTATTTATATTGATAAAATCCTAAATTTTTTAGAGAATTTGTTAGAAAAAATTTATTTTAATCTTGAAGATGAAGAGGCATTTTTTAGTTTAATCTCTTTAATAACATTTTTATATGTTCAATTATTAAAAAGTACAGATGATAATAGATTATTAATGAAAATTAAACTTATTTTAATTAATATAATTAAAAATGTAAAAGAAGAAAAGAATGAGAATAGTGATTGTGCTACAAGTCCACTTAGTACAGTAAAAGGACATGGTTATATTGGTTTGATTGAGTATTCATTAAGATTAGCAAATATAAAATATTCAAATCAAGAATCAAAATTAGAAAATGATGTAAAGCGGCTGTTTACTGAAAATCTAAATAAAAATAATGAGATGTCCATAAGTTATTCAGCAGTATTAGGAATGCATTTACCAGCATTAATGTATTTAGATAAACAATGGGTAGCAGAGAATTTTAATAAAATCTTTGATGAAAAGTTAGAAGATTATTGGAAATCCGCAATGGAAAACTATTTGGATTATAGTAAGTTTTATTTAGATATATATATGTTAATGAAAGAATATGGATGTTATTGTAAAGCGATAGATACTAAGTTCAATGATAGAAATATTAATGATAAATTAATACAACATATATGTATTGGATATTTAAATACAGAAGAATCTATAAAAGATGACAATAGCTTAATTGTTAAGTTAATAAATAAAAAAGATACTAAAGATTTAGAACAAATAATATGGTTCATATCTACTGGAGAAAATGAAAAACTTAATAGTTCAATGAAATTAAAGATAAAGGAACTATGGGAAGAGCTTATAAACGCAATTGAAGATATACCAGTTAAAGAAGAATCGCCAAAATTGCTATTTAAATTATGTAATTGGATTAACTTAATTGATAACCTAGACGAGGATATTTTTAAATGGATTACAAAATATATTAAGTATTGCAGGTATAATTATGAAACACATTTTATTATGAAAGGACTATTAAAGCATGTAGTAAACGAACCAGCTAAAGTAGCAAATATTTATTTGACAATGATTGAAAATGAAATATATCCTACAGAGGAAGAAGAAATAAAAAAAATAGCAGAAATACTCTATAACAATGGGATGAAAAAAGAAGCAAATCAAATATGTAATTCATATTTAGCTAGTGGTATTAAATTCTTACAGGAGATATATGATGAATTTAATAAAAATGATTAAACGGTTATTTTTATTAAAAATATAATTTTTGCTTAATAAATTTTTCTTAAATAATAATATATCTATATACTTCACATTATTAATATAATAGGGAATTGAAATAACTATAAAAACACATTGAATATTAAATATAGTTTTAGATAATTAATAGTGAACCATATCATAAATAAATGATATTTTTAGTCTTAGTCATTTATATTACTTGGCTAGGGCTATTTTTATAAGTAGAAATACCGTATCATAAATAATATCTTTAGCCAATGATATAAGTAGAAAATATAATATGAACTCATTAATAATATACTAGAAAATTTCAGTAAAGCTTTAAAAGAAAGTACAAGTAGAGAGCAACAGAAGAAGTTGTTACATATAATAATGTCAGAAACAACAAAATGTTTTTTACAAACACAAATGGTATAATAATATAAAGATAAAACTGGTTATTTATGAAAAATATACTAATATTTAATGGAGGATTTCTATGCTTTACGCATAAAGCAATAAGTAAATTATCATCAATGAACAATAAGATTTATTAATGGAATAGCTTTGTAAGTAAAAGTATGTATGTATGCTGAAAACTATTTAATGGCATTAAAATACTATTTAAAAGGAGAAGATTATGTATTTAAAAAGTGTTTCGATTGAAAATTTCAGGAAATTTCGTGATAAAGATAATGTTATTGAGTTTATCGATGCTAAGGATTATAAGAAAAATACAGATATCAATATAGCACCTATAACAACATTAATTGTTGGAAAAAATAATAGTGGAAAAACAACAGTAATTGAGGCTTTGAATAAGTTAATAAATGATTCAACCTTTAAAGCAACAGATTTCAATTTTAGTTATTTGAAAGAATTACTTGAACTATATAAAGATGAAGATTTAAATAATGAAGATATAAAATTGCCATTTTTAAGATTTGTTATTACAGTAGGAATTGATAATAATGAAGATGATTTTTTAACAAATATTATTCCATTTATGTCTCTTGAAGATACATATAAATCTGAAGTGGATATTATTGTAAAATGGGAGATCAAAGATAGAGAATTATTCATCAAGGATTTAAAGTCTTTTAATAAAAAAGATTTTAAGGGGCAACGATTTGATAGATTTTTAGAATTAATAAATAAAACTGATTTTGAAATGTCATACTGCAATTCAAATGAAGAAAAAAGAAAAAACTTTACATTAAAAAAAATGATACAATTAACCACAATTAAAGCCAATAATATTAGCAATGAAAGTTGTTTATCAGAAGCGTTTCGGAAGATTATTGAATATAGGTATAAGGAGGTAGTTGATGATAATATAGTTGATGCATTAGATGATAAAATTATCGGTATTAATGAAAAATTAACTTCAGATATAACAAAACATCATACAAAGAGCATTAATGATTCCTTGAGCAAAGTTGTAATGAATGAAAAATGTCAGGTTTTGCTAAAGTCAGATTTAAATTTCCAAAAACTAATTAAGAATGTAATTAAATACGAATATGTAGAGGAAGATAATAATATACCAGAACAACAATTTGGATTAGGTTACACTAATTTAATGATGATTATTGCAGATATTATTACATATATGGAAAAGTATCCGGAAACATCCTTTAATAGCAAAGTGAATCTAATCTCAATAGAAGAACCAGAAACTTTTATGCATCCACAAATGCAGGAGCAATTTATAAAAAATATTAATGAAATGATATCTTCTCTATTGAAAAATAAGAATAAACATGTAAATAGCCAAATTATTATAACAACTCATTCAGCTCACATACTTAATAGTAAAATACATACAGGTAACACATTTAATAATATTAATTATATAACAAGTATTAAAGGATGCTCTAAAGCAATATGTTTAAATGATGATATTATTGTGCCTACTAAAGAAGTAACTGAAACAGTTAAAGAAGCCAAAGTAGAAGTAGCTGAAGCAGCAGCTGAAATAGCAGTAACAGAAGAGAATAAAAAACAAAAGCTAAAATTCTTGAGAAAACACATAAAGTATAAAGTTCCAGAATTATTTTTTGCGGATGCAATTATTTTTGTTGAGGGGATAACTGAACATACATTGTTGCAATATTATATAGATAAAAATATAAAACTTAATAAGTATTATATTTCTGTTATTTTAGTGGATGGCGCTCATGCGAAAGTTTATGAAAATCTTATTATTGCTTTGAGAATTCCAGCATTAATTATTACGGATATTGATATAAAACGAGATAAATATGAGAAAGGGGAAAATGATAAAAAAGAAAATGATAAAAAAGTAACATATTTGCAAATGACTTCAAAAGAATTGGGAAAAAGAGTAACAACTAATGAAACACTTAAACAATTTTATGGAACTAATATTGTTAAAGAAATAATGAAATCAGGATATAAAGAAATAGCTAATATGATCATAACTTACCAGAAGGACCCTATTGAAAAATATTATGCAACAAGTTTCGAGGAAGCTTTTATATTAACAAACTCAAAGAATGGCCTAATACAAAAGGTTTTAAGCAAAGTGAAGCCAGAGATATATATAGAAATAGTATCTAACGGTGGCGTAATTTCAAACTCGTTTAAGTTACAAAAAAAACTATCATCGTCTAAGAGTGATTTTGCTAATACACTTTTATATGAAATTTTAGTATGTGATGATGATACTAATATTCCAAAGTTACCTAAATACATAGAAAATGGATTAAAGTTTTTAGAGAAGAAATTAGGAGGAAATTAGATGAATACAAAAGACTTATCCATTTCACCTGAGAATAAAAAAAGAGAAGAAGAAATTTTTGAAAAAATTTGTAAATGTATTATGAGTAAAAAAAGTATGGTATTTGATGCGGGGGCTGGGTCTGGTAAAACATATTCTTTGATACAGTCATTAAAATATATTATAAATATATATGGAAAAACTTTAAAAGAGCACAATCAAAAAGTATTATGTATTACATACACGAATGTAGCGGCTGATGAAATTAAAGAAAGACTTGGAAACAACAGTGTGGTTGAAGTGTCAACGATACATGATTGTGTCTGGAAAATTATAAATCCTTACCAAAAGCAATTACTTGAGATTCATCAGAAAAAAATACAAGATGAAATTAAAAAATCAGAAAATGATTTATCAACCCAAAGATGGGCAGATAGATATAGAGCTTTATCTCAAGAGCAACAAGAACAGATGCTTCAAATGATGAATGATAAAAAAGAAATATATTACAGACATAAAAACGATAATGCAGCTGAATTTAAAAGTTCTTTGTCTGAGATTTCAAAAATATTTGCTAATATTATAAGTAATATTACTAATTTTAAAAAAATTGTTGATAGTATATTTAAAATTCAAAGATACAAAGCAACTATCGAAAGAATTGCTGTAGGAGAGAAGAATTTTAACAAAGTAGACTATGATGCACGTTATAATAATGATAGGCTTGAGAAAATGAAGATTAGTCACGATACATTGCTAGAGTATACAAATAAAATTGTTGACCAAAATTCATTATTAAAGCAAATTGTTTGTGATGTATATCCATTTATTTTAGTAGATGAGTATCAAGATACAGATTACAAAGTAGTAGAAACATTAAATTCTTTGGACGAATATTCTCAGCAAATAAAACATGACATATTTGTAGGGTATTTTGGCGATATAAAACAAAATATTTATGGTACTGGTGTTGGAAGTAAATTTTCTAATTATCATAAAAATTTAGAGAAAGTAGAAAACTCATTCAATAGAAGATCTGCAAAAGAAATTATTGCCGTAGCTAATAAAATTAGAAATGATGATTTGGAGCAAGAAACAATATATGATGATTTTCCTATGGGTAGCATTTCTTTTTACAACATGAATATTGGTAGACAAGATTTTATTAAAGCTCACATTGATAAGTGGAAAATTACAGAAGAAAATAAGTTACATTGCTTTGAATTAACCAATGAGTTTGTAGCGAAACAAAGTGGTTTTGCTAATATTTATGATTTTTTTCAAAATTCATTATGGTATAAAAGAGGAAAAAATTATGAATTTTTACGCGATCATATTTTAAGCTTAGATACAAAAAAATTAGGAGAAGTTCAAAGCTTATTGTTTAGAATAATGGAATTTAGATATAAGGTTAATCATGATGAAACAATGGTTCAAGATGTTAATAGAAAAGTAGTATCACAAGATATTACCATCTCCAAATTAAGGGATTTGATTGGGAAATTAAAAAATGTTAAGGGCGACACATTAAAAGCTTATATTGAAAGTATGTTCAATCAATATAACAAAGGAGATGAAGAGTATGACGAATGTTTGCATTATGTATTGGATGGTGAAAACAGATCCTATATTGAAATTGAAAATTTCATCTTAAATAAACTTTTTTTATTTAATGAATACGAGGAACAAACGGATGAGTATATTAAAGAAAGTAAAGATAAAGTAATGAAATTTTTAAAAATGGATATAAAAGAGTTTGATATGTGGTATGAGTACCTTTTAGATAGAAGTACTAACAGTGTTATTTATCATACATATCATGGAACTAAAGGCTTGGAGTTTGAAAATGTTATTATATTTATGAGTGCCAAGTTTGGCAGAGATAATGAATATTTTAGCAGGTTATTAAAAATTTTGTCTTTAAAAGATGAAACTGAAGAAGAGGCAAGAAATTTACTTTATGTTGCAGTGACACGTGCTACTTTAAATTTGAGCATATTATATTTTGATGATGTATATGAATTTAAAGAACAGATTGAAAATGTATTTGGTAAAATAAAGTATGAACTTTAGTTAGTTTTATTTATGGGGTTAATTTCCATTGATAAAACTAATTATTTGATATGTCCAAAGGAGATATAAACACTGAGAAAAAGCGCCTTTTAGTTATAAAGAAAGTATAAATAAAAGATAAGAAAATCAGTAACTAATGCAAAGAATAAAATATTCGCCATTTAAGATTATACGGTGACTATACCATTTATGATTGCTTTTTTAAATGTAAACTTACAGTGAAGAAAAAATATTTTAATAAAGAATTAATTTAAATTTATAATAAAAGTGAATATATAATTATTAAAGCAAGGGGTACTGCCCCTTGCTTTAATAATTATAAAAAAGTAAAACTAGGTCGATAAAGTTATATTAAAACTAAATTTTTAAAAATAATGACTAAAATTAGCAAAGTTATCTAACAATATAATTGAAAATATGAAATGGGAAGGGATAGATATGTTGTCAATAGTACCTAGTATATTTCCTGATGAACTTTTTTATAGCTGGTTTGCAAGATATCATAGATTTTCAGGAAACAGTAGTCCAGTAATTACCATGGCAGAACTATTTAACAAAAAGAATAGCAAGTTAAATATACATTTTCCTTTTAATTTAGAATTCTTAATTGAGCAATTTCCTGAAAATTTATTAATAACATCAGATGATATTATAAATAAACATACAATATTTCCTTATTTGAGATTATTCATGAGGTCTGATGGCATAGATAATGTAATAGAAGCAATGAAATATGATATAAAACAGAACATTTCAGTTAAAACTACTATAAATACACAAAAAGTTTTTGATATTAATATAATTAAAATTTGTCCTGAATGTTACATAGAGGATCGGGAAATGTCTGGTGAAGCGTATATTCACAGAACGCACCAAGTGCCTGGTAATTTAATTTGTATAAAACACATGCAATATCTTGTGAGTTATAAAATACCAGATAACATACCAACAAATGAATTTATCGATATAAATAAATGTGATATAGATTTTAATGATAAAAATATAGAGATTTCAAAAGAAATTATAAATTTATCAAAAGATATAAGTTACATATTAAATTTAGAAAATGAGGAATTACACATTGATGTAATAAGAAAAAAATATAATTTAATGGCTGAAAAAAACATGTATAAATTTAGGGGGGTTGTCAATCAAAAAATATATGTAAATAAATTTATAAATCATTATTCAAGTGAATTTTTACAAGAACTAAATTCAGCTTTAACTTTAGAGGAGCATACGAATTGGATTAATCATTTAATAAATAAATCATATGTAAATGTGAATCCTATTCGACATATGTTATTTATGCGTTTTTTAGCTGGAAGTGCCAAAAGTTTTATAGAATGTAAAAGAGATCTTAATTATTTTGGAAATGGGCCATGGCCATGTTTAAATCCAATATCAAGTCATTATAAAGGAATGATAATACAAAATTGTACTGTTAAAAAGGAACGAGAAAAAATAAGTGGAGTTTTTAAATGCGACTCTTGTGGATATGTATATAAAAGAAAATTAGAAAATAATATATATGAATTAAGTAAAGTTAAAACATATGGATATGTATGGGAAGATAAGTTGAAACTACTATTAGAGCAAAATAAACCAATCAGTGAAATTGCAGATATTATGAAATGTTCTAGTAGCACAGTAAAAAGATACGGTCAATCATTTGGATTGCTTACGTATAAGTATAATTATGGAAAAGCCAGGGGAAATCTCAATAATAATAATAGCGATGGCAGATTATTGGAATATAGACAAAGAATTAGTGATTATATTGATAATAATAGGGATAAGAATAGATCACAAGTAGCAAAAGCTTTAGTTAAAGAATATGCCTATCTTCAAAAAAAAGATAGAAGTTGGCTAGAAAATATTCTTCCTGCCAAAGTATTAGTTAGAGAGCAACTCAGAAACACTAAAAATTGGAATGACATAGATGATAGATTAGAAAAGCTAGTGCCAAAAGTTATTAAAGAAATATTAGAAGATAAAAAAATAATTAAAGTTACTTATTATAGTATTTCTAAGAGATGTAATATGGAGAGCTTAAGAAAAAAAGAAATTTTAAAAAAAATGCCTAAAACAAGTGAAATTATTATGGATAATTTAGAAACAGCAGAAGAGTTTAAAAAGAGAAAGCTGAGAAGATGTATAGAATTATTAGCTGAAAACGGAGAAGAAATTAATAAAACAAAAATACTAAGAAAAATATACTTAAGAGAAGAGTATGAAAAATTGAAACCTTTTATTCAAGAATATTTAAAAGATTAGAATAAAGAAAGGGTTACTTGTAATAAGAGTTCAGAATAATAAAACGATAATTTCTAAAAAATATAGTCATTTGTAGGATTACATAACGTTAGTTTTAATAAGAATTTTATGGAGAATAAATAATATGACAAGGCAAAGAAAAACGGATAAATATAGATTAAAAGAAGGACGGGGAACTGGAAGAAAAGAAAATTATTTGCCGTGGTTAAAAATCCATGAAGTACCGTCTGAAGGGCTTTCTTCAAGAATACTTGGATGGAAAAATAGAAGGATTCATCAATTAATGTCTAATTTGGAAAGAGATTATTTTTTTTTAATACAGTGGGAAGATTCAGTAATTGATATAAGAGAACAGTTTCCTTTATTGCCATTAGAAGAAACTATATTAATAGCAGAAGAATTTGGAATAAGACATCCATCAATTAATAACCAAGAAATGAAACAAATTGTTTTAACAACAGATTTCGTTATCACAGTAGATGATGGCAATAGGGTGCGAGATATTGCAAGAACTATAAAACCTACAAGTAAAATGAATGAAAGAGTTAGAGAAAAATATGAAATAGAAGAGCAATATTGGAATAAGAGAAAGATAAATTGGGGGATTGTTACTGAAAATGAAATTAATCAACAAAGAGCTAAAAATATTAGGTTTATCTATGGATTTTATTTTTGGGATGAAATAAATGGGTTTACTAAAGCACAAATAGAACAGATTAAATATAATTTTTGTGATAATTTAACAAAAAATGATTTTGATATAACCAAGACAGCATATCAATTTGATTTGTTAATGGGATGGAAGCAAGGGGAAAGCATAGGATTGTTTAAATATTTATTGGCTCATAAAGTAATTAAAACAGATATGAATGAAAATATTATGTTGTTAAATAAAATTCAAATCAAACTATAGGTATATAAGGGTGAAGAAATATGAACTTTTTTAGAGTTAATGAAGTATATAAATTTATTGAAAATGATAATTTAGAAAGAATTTTGTGGATAAATTCTGATTATAAATATATGTATACAATTGAATTGAATACTAATAAATTACTTGTGAATTATTGGGTAATTGATGGTTTTCAAACTAAATTTGATAATAGAGAAATAGAATATTATCATGATTCAGATATATCAAATTTTGTGCAAGGGGAAAGGATAAGTGAGAAAAGTAAAAAGCTTTTAGAGAATAGTTGGGAAATTATTAAATACATAATAGATGAAAAAAATGAACCTAATATATATAATCAACGATTAAGAAGCTTAATATTAAAAGATGCTATGAAAAACTTTAATGTTTCAAAAGCTACAATTTATAAATATCTAAGAAAATATTGGCAAGGTGGAAAGATTAAAAGTGCGTTATTACCTGAATTATATAAATGTGGAGGAAAGGGAAAAGAAAAGTCTTTAGGAGAAAAGAAAGTAGGTAGGAAAAATTATATTTCATATGTAAACCCAGAAATGGTTGGAATTAATCTTAACGATAAATACAAAAAGATTATCAGAGAATCAATAAAGAAATATTATTATAATCATAAAGAAATTTCACTTATGCAAGCCTATAATATAATGAAGTCAGAATATTTTTCTGAATTATGTGAAGATGAAAATGGTAATTTAGTTAAGCGAATGCTACCTGCAAATAAAATACCTTCATATAGCCAGTTTAAATATAGATATTACAAAGAAAATGATATTAGAGAACACATTGTTAGAAGGAAAGGAAAGAAAGAATATGAATTGAATCATGCACCAACTAGATCAAATGCAAAGTATCATTCATTGGGGCCCGGATATGTATATGAAATAGACTCGACTATATCTCCGATATATTTAGTAAATAGAATTAACCATAAAGGAATAGGGAGGCCAGTTGTTTATTATGTAATAGATGTATTCAGTTGTTTGATTACAGGAGTTTTTGTTGGGGTTGGATATGCTAATTATGAGGGGGCAGCAACTGCATTATATAACTGCACTGAAGATAAGGTGGAATTTTGTCGGAAATATGGCTTGAGTATAAGTGAAAATGATTGGCCTAACGCTGGACTTCCAATGAGCTTAAGAGCTGACAGAGGAGAACTTGTAGCGAAACTTCCAGAGAAAATTATTGAGAATCTAAATATAACAATAGAAACTACTGCAAGTTACATGGGAAAAATGAAAGGAACGGTTGAAAAAAATTTTAATCTTCAAGAGAGAAAATTAAAACCTTATCTTGATGGTATTATTGAAAGTGATTTCAGAAAAAGAGGGGGGACGGATGCGAGAAAATCGGCCAATATGAATATAGAAGAATTTACACGTGAAGTATTAAGATCTATTATCTATTATAACAAACGCATTATGAATAATTATCCTATGTTGCAAGGAATGATTGATGATAACGTGATTCCAAATGCTATTGAAATATGGAGATGGGGCATTACTCACATTTCAGGTTGTCTAAGAAGTTTTTCGGATGAATATATTAAATTGAATTTACTGAGGAGTGGCAAAGCTACAATAACAGAAAAAGGAATAAGATTTAAAAATAGATATTATGAATGTAATAGTTCTAACATTGAGAAGTGGTATATAAAAGCTAGAAATCATGGGTATTGGAGCATAAATGTTAGATTTGATCCTAGATGTTTGGATAATATTTACATTGTAAATGAAGAAAATAGCAATTTTAATATTTGTAATATGAAATCAGAAGAGTGTATATATTTGGAGAGGTCTTTAGATGAAATACAACAATATAGTAAAGATAAGAAAATAGAACAACAAACTTTAAGAGATATAGAAAATCAAAATGAATTAGAGTTGCATCAAGGAGTAACGGAAGATGTGAAAAAAATAAGGAGAGTATTTACTGGTACTAATAAAGCAATATTAAAAAAAGATATTAAGTTAAACAAAAAGATCGAAAACGATGAATATGGTAAGACTCAGACACTATGTTTATCTACTATAAAAAGCAATAATGTGGAAGTGCGTATTATAGAGCCTAATATTAATAGCAATAACAGTATAGGTGAATCAAGAAAAAAATTGTTTGATAGAATTTCTAATGTAAAGAAAGTGTGAATAAACTATGGATAAATATTATTATACTTATGAAGGTCAACAAATAAAGGAAGAAAAGTACTTTGATAATCAATATGAAGAATATAATGGAGGGGTTTTTAAATATAAGGAACAAATCAATGCAATATATATACAGCAAGAAGAAGTAGATTATCAAGGTAATATGTTAATAGAAGCTTTGCCACCGGTATATTCTGTAGAACAGATAGTTAAGAAGTTGCAAAAAAAACCATCTTACTCTGAATTAGAAAGAGAACGTAGTGAGGAATATAGAATTCAAGCAATTACAAGATTAAAAAATTTTATTTCTGTTTTCATAAAGCATATTGAAATCGAGAAAAAATTATCAACTGTAATAAGGAGAGGGTATGAATCTAAAAGTATTGGAACTCCTCAATTTATTAAAGAAGTGAATTTTACGTCAAGTCTAATTCATGATAAATGGACTAAAGAAAAATTAAATAAGTTAAAATGTTTTTTTAATGAAAGTAATAGTTCGATGGCTGGAGGTTCAATAATAGGTATAAGTGGTGGTGGGAAAACAACAGCGTTAAATAACATACTAGTAAATTATCCCCAATGTATAGTACATACAGAATACAAGGGAGACAAATTTCTTTTTAAACAAATAGTATGGCTTAAAATAGATTGTACTCATAATGGTAGCATAAAGGGTATTTGTAATAAGTTCTTTAATGAAGTAGATGAAATATTAGGTACGAATTATTTATATAAGTTTACTAATAATAGACGTAGTATAGATGATATGATTGTTGCAATGGCCCACATTGTAAAAATTCATGCATTAGGGGTTCTTGTAATTGATGAAATACAACATTTAGCAAGTGCGAGAAATGGTGCTGATGAAGTTTTAAACTTTTTGGTAACACTAGAAAATGAATTGAAGTTACCAATAATTTATATTGGCACATACAAAGCAGTAAAAAAAGTTTTAGGGAAAGATTTTAGGCAAGCAAGAAGAGCATCTGGTATTGGAGAAATAGAGTGGAATAATATGAAAGATAATGATGAGTGGGATATGTTTGTTAATGAAATGTGGAGATATCAATGGACTAAAGAATTTACAAAAATAACAGAAGAACTTAAAAAGGCGTTATATATTAATACAATGGGGATTACAGATAGGGTCGTTAAATTATTCATGGCTGTTCAGATGGAAGCAATTATTTCTGGTGAAGAAAAAATTACAAGTGCTTTAATAAATAAAGTAGCTAGAGAAAATATGCCCTTAACTTTTCCAATGATAGAAGCGTTAGGAGCTAATAATATAGAAGAATTAATGAAGTATGATGATATAAGAGCCATAAATGTTGATCAATTAATTGATCATGCTAAAGAAAATATATCATTAAAAAAAGAATTACGGGAGGTTTTGCAAAGTAATATTTATAGAGTAAAACTAAAAAAGCAAGAAATAGAAGATTCCATTATAATAATGATGTGTCAATTAGGATTTGGTAAAAATGAAGCGAGGAAATTAGCAGAGAAAATTATAAAAGAAAATGGGGTTAGAAATGATTTAGATTTTTATTTAAAGCAGGTAGGTAAATTTTTAAAGAATAATAATGATAATAAAGTGGAAGAAAAGTCAGTTAATGAAGTAAAAACTAAGAAAAAAATAGGTGCAAATAATATGGATGTTTATACAGAATATAAAAGTAAAGGTAAAATTAAGAGTCCTAAAGATGACTTTCCAGAAGCAAAGGAGGAAAAATGTTAGGTTACTTTCCAAGATTTTATGATGATGAACTTTTATATAGCACAATATCAAGGTATCATATGGTTAGTGGAAATCAAAATTATAAGATTACATTGGAAGAAATATTTAACTGCAATAAACAAGTACCTATATTAGAATTTGTATCTAATTTATCAGAGTTAATAAATAAACTACCCGAAAATTTCGAAATAGAAAGTAAAAATATTATTCAAAAACATACAATGTTTCCGTTATATTCCCCTTTTCTACCTGAAGCAAGAAAATTATCTATTATCAAAACAATGCTTTATGATGATGGCAGAGGGTTAAAACCTAAGATTGGAATGATTGCAGGAAGTATATGTAGGAAAAGTGATTTAATGTATTGCCCGTTATGCAGTGAAGAAGAGTACGAAAAACATGGAGAATCATATTTTCATAGATTGCATCAAGCTCAGGGAGTATTAATATGTCCAATTCATAGATGCTTATTAAAGAAATATCCTTTAATAAGGAATAATCAAAGTAGAATAAAGTATATAAAATTTGATAATAGCATTTTAGATAAAACCGTAGAATATGCTACGCATAGTAATGATATGTTTATTAAAATTGCTGAAAACGTAAAGTATATATTAAATAATGATTTAAATAATTATAATCAAGAAAAGATTCATAAAAAATATATGGAACTGCTGCGGAAAAACGGATTTTTAAGTGTTAATAATAGAATTAAACAAAGAGAAGTATATGAAAAATTTACATTCTATTTTGGTGAAGATTTATTAAATACTTTACAGTCAAATGTCGATTATAATAATGAGTATAATTGGTTAAAAGTTTTATTAAGAAATTCTAAAAGGGTAGTACATCCTTTGAGGCAAATATTATTTATTATGTTTATCAGTGAAAACATGAAACAATTCTTTAGTGATGATATACATGAGGACAACATACAAAGATATCCATGTTTAAATCATTTTTGTGAAAATTATAATAAATTAAATATTAATGATTATAAAATAACGGCGGATTATAAAACACGAGACCCTATTATCACAATTAAGTGCACTTGTGGATTTATATACTCAAGGAGAGTGTGTAAGGATATTTATACTGTTGGGAGAATAAAAGAATATGGGAAGCTATGGGAAGAAAATCTTTATGATTTATTAGTAGAAAAAAAATATCATTTGAGATCATTAGCAAGAATGATGAAGTGTGATCCTAAGACAATAATAAGGTATGCCGATAAATTGGGTTTGAGAAAGTTTGTGAATACAAACATGAATATTAAATATAAAGAAAACAGTGAGTCACATAATACAGTAGTGGATTCAAAAGAATACAAAGAAAATATAATTAATTATATAAGAAAAAATAATAATATAAGTAGAGAAAACATAAAAACTCACCTGTATAGACAATATATGTGGTTATACAAAAATGATAAGTGTTGGTTAGAGGAAAATCTGCCTACAAAGAAAAAAAGATGTTTAGCTGCGGGATATAGTAGGGTTGATTGGAATAAAAGAGATGAAGAGATATTGATACTATTAAAACAAGAATACAAAAATATAACAATGACTGAAAAACGGCCAAGAATAACAAAGTCATTTATATCTAGGAGAATAGGTAAATCAGCTATATTAGAGAAACATCTTAATAAGTTGCCAAAGTGTGAAAAATACATTAATGAAGTTATAGAAACAGTAGAACAATATCAAATTTATAGAATAAATAATGTAGCAAAAAATATGATTGATGAAGGTGAAGAAGCTAAAAGGTGGAAGCTTGTAAAAAGATCAGGGTTAAGACCAGGAGTTACAGAAAAGGTAAGTAAAGAGATAGAGATAAATATAAAAAAAGTGCAGGCTTTCATCCAATTAAATAAATAAAATAAAGGGGCTGTCACACCCCTAACTTGCCCCTTAACTTATAGCATATAAAAGCAAAAAATTCTATTTATAAATTAACTATTACCTTAAAGCATCATATGCATTAATCATTCCTGCACCATAATATTTACTAGACTTCCCATTATCTAATTTCTCGGCAGTTTTATATATTTTTTTTGCCACTTCTTTTGGAGTTAGATTTTTGTCTTTACAAATAATAAGTGCTGCTACAGCTGATACTTTAGGTGCTGAAAAAGATGTTCCCTGTTGAAATGTATACCTGGATTTAATTGATGTTGTATAACACATATCTGTACTTTTATGTGTATTTGCTCTATCACCACCAGGGGCAGTTATATCTATAAATCCAGTTCCATAATTAGAATAGGATGCTAATTTATCATCTTTTCCGGTTGCAGAAACAGTAACAACTCCCTTTACAGTACCTGGTGTTTCATACGTTAATCCCTCATACTTGAATCCATAATCACTATTAATTTCATTAAGATAATTAGTTAATTCTGATTTATTAGCACAATCCTGGCTTTCATTTCCTGATGCTGCAATAACAGTAACACCTTTATCAATGGCATATTTAACAGCTCTTTTTATTAACGAATATTCGGCCATATTGCTACCAAGATTATATTTAATGCCAGTATCCGGATTAGTCCAATAACACTTTCCTTTTAAATCAAAACTACTGATACTTAAATTAATAACCTTAACACCATCATTAGTTGCATCAATTATTGCTGATGAACAAATTGTTGCACTGGTTTCACCAGCTTTATTAAAAATTCGATAACTTTTAAATCCAATATTAGGTGCAATCCCTTTCGTTCTTCCATTTGCAGCAATAATTCCAGCAACACCTGTTCCATGCCCAGATCTATCACTTATATCATTTATATCTCCTGTTTCAGAGGAATCATCTTTAAAACCAGCTGGAACTAAATTTTTTCCACCTAAAAAATTATTAATCAAATCAGGATGGCTCACATCTACACCTGAATCAATAATTCCAACTACAACATTATGATTTCCAGATTCTAACTTTAAACTCTCTCCATTATTAGTAACTCTTTTAATATCCCATTGATACTTTTCATATAAGTCAGATGATGTATTGGTATAATTATCATTTGATTCTATAAGCTCTTCTTTTTTTTCATTTGAAGATAATTTAATTATATGGTTAGGTGCTAGAGATTCGACACTATCTACTGAATTGATTATAGGTATTAAATTCGCTGAACACTTAGCTTCAATCCCACCTATATCTTGAAATTCATCTATAACTTCTCCTCCAGAATTTATTATAATATTTTCTACGTTTTCATCAATTTTATTATTATTAAATAAAATTATTAAATCTACATTATTATTTATATCTGCAGCATTTGCTACAAAGTGTGTATTTGACATAATAAGGCTAAAAATAAATATACTAATTACTACATTTAAGAATCTGTTTTTTTGTTTGATTTTCATTTTTATAACCATTCCTTTCTTTGAGGTACAAAGCATCATAGAAGCATTTCTTTTAAAATTTTCTCTTGGTGTATTAATAATGTTTCCAAAATTTATACAAGTTTATTTTTACATATTATATTAAATTTTAAATTTTTTTCAAAAAACACCTTGTATAGTGAGGTATTTCTTGTATAATATATTTATAAGGAAGTGATAATTTGGATAAAGAAATCTTAAAAGGTTTTATAAGTATAATATTGCTATCTCTATTAAAAGATAATGATATGTATGGATACCAGCTATCTAAGGCAATAAAAGAATTGTCTAATAATCAATTCTCAATAAGTGAAGGAACTCTATATACAGCTTTAAAAAGGCTTGAAGAAAATAATTATATAAATTCATATTGGGTTAAAATAGAACAAAGATTAGTTGAACGAAAATATTACAAAATCTCACCTGATGGAATTAATATATTAAATGAAAAAATTGATGATTACAAAATTCTTAATTCAATAATTATTTCATGTTTAAGGAGAGAAATAGATGAATAAAATTAATAACCATTTAAATAATATATTAAAAAAACTAGACCTATCATATAAAGAAAAAAAAGAGTTAAAATCACAATTTAAAGATCATATATTAAATTTAGAAGAAAGCTATCTTTCAGAAGGATATTCTCCTAATGAAGCTTCTAATTTAGCTATAGAAACTTTTAATAATGACGAATTTATTATTGAAAACTTTAACAATAATTCAACTAAATTATCATATATTGCTAGAATACTTGCTGCAGTTTTAATGATACCAATTTGTATAATGTTTGGAATAGTTTTTGACTTTGTACGACTTTTAGCCTTTAGAATTGATTTATATGCTCTAATTCCCCTTAATCTTGCTGTGTCACTTATTCAAAATATAATAGATAAAGGTATCTATCATTTACATCCCGCTTATGATTACAGACTTTTCTTAACTTTTTTATGTATCCCTATTGGATTTTTGACTCCAATAATAATAAATAAATTGAATTCATGTATTCCTGGTTTAAAAGTTTTTAATATTATTTTGGTTTTATTAGAAATCACAGATTATCATCGTAACATTGATTTTATTATATTTTCTAATTTAGCATTTTTACTAGGATATTTTTTATTAAAAATAATTATAAAATTTAATAAAATTATTTTCGTCAAAAAAAGTTAGCATAAAAGTTGTCCTAAAATAAATTTTAAGACAACTTTTATTGCATGAATTTATTTATTCATCATAAGCTTCACCATATGCCCAAACAGTCGTATTTGAAGGCGTCATATTTGTTACAGTAATTCTTCCATCCTCAACTGTTTGTCCTGAACCAACGCTAAGTGTGATTTGATCTCCTTCATCAGGGTTTGATCCACTTATGGTTCTAGAAGCTTTTACTGAATTAAACAATCCAGTTGTAATTGCATATTTAACCTTTATGGTCTGATTTACACCGTCAGCATAATATTGTCTATAATTTAATGTTACATCCTCACCACTGCTATTAAATTCATCTGATTGAGTAAACCCCTTTTGACTACTTAAGTACTCTCCCCATGTAGCTAATTGAGTAGATGCTAATTTTATCTTACCTGCAGCATTTCCTTTTGCTGTTTTTATTGTCTTTCCTTCTTTTACAACTGTTTTATTAAAATCTTCTACATCCATTTCATCCCCAAGTACTACCATCCATTTTCCGTCTACTAATGATAGATTAAATAATTGATCATAACTATATCCATTTTTAAATGTAACTCTTACATTTACAGAAACATTATTCTCATCAATTTTTGTAACATTATCATCTATTTTAAAAGATGTAAGTTGAGCATTAGGATTAGCTTTGAATTTATTTAATTGAGAAACATAATCAGATTTAGATGTGCATCTAACATCTTTTGATACTTTAATAATAGAATCTGTATTAAATGTCTTAAATGCATTAAGATAAGTATTCAAAGCATCTGTAATTTCTTTTTCAGACTTATTCACAGACTGTACTACTGAAGTATTTTGAGTCGTAGCTGCATTAGCTACATTTGAACTACTTGCCATTGCTGGAATGGAAGTACATAAAATTGATAACACTAATAATTTACTTATTAATTTCTTTTTCATTTACAAGTCTCCCTCATATGTAATTTTTGTATATTTATCCTCATAATATTAACATGTAAACTAATAATGTAAATACATTTATCCTTAAATGCACAAACTATTGACTTAAAAGACCTTTTTTACTATTTTTCATTTAAATTGTATTTTTAGGATGTAAAATCCACTTTTTACGATATATTGTAATTAAATATGTTGAATTATTTAATCGATTGTGAATGTCTAACTGCTCTATTTCTACAATTTAAGCCTGTGGTATCTTCAACATTTCCGACAAAACCCACTCTAAGACGAAAAATGGGTACAAATTAAAGTTTTTACTCACGTTAATCCGATTATAATCAAAAGTAAGTGCCATAAAGGTCAAATCTAAGTTGTTTTGAAACTTTATTTTTGGTAATAGTTTTAGAATTGAAAATTAGTCATAAATCAGATATTTTAAAGATTTTACAATTAACAAAATATCGTACTATAGAAAATATTTTATGCAAACCAAAAAGGAGTAAATTATAATATAATTTTTAAATTTGATATACACTTAGTTAGTTTAAAACTTTTTTATACAAAATAAATATTTAGACTTTTAGAATCAATAAGTTAGTTTAAGAATTTTTTAGAAAGCTTAAAAAGAGTAAGTGAGAATTTTGAAGACTATAAGATTATTTTAAGTTTAAGGCTTTTTTAGACAACTACAAGATTTGTAGATTTTGAATAAAGTTCAACCGTATTAAACAAAGTTTAACCTTTTTAAATAAAGTTTGATTATTTTAAATAAAGTTGAATCAAAATTTAATGATAAGGAAATACTATATTTAGAATGTATAGTATTATATAAAATTTAATAACAAGTCATATAAGGCTAGACATTTTAATTAATTTAGAAATGTCTAGTCTTTTTTCTTTAAGGAGATGAAATAATAATGGCTAAAAGAAAAAGAATTCAAAATATTGAAGCAAGGCTTAAGGAAGGCCGAGGAACTGGTATAGGAGAAGATTACATACCATGGATTAAGATTCAAGATGTAGCTTCAAAAGGGAGAGCAACTAGAGTAAAAGGAATAAAAACAAATAGGCAGCATGAATTATTATCAGATATGGAAAGAGATTATTTTTATTTATTAGATTTCTCAGATGACATTGTAGACATTAGAGAACAATATCCGTTACTTCCTATTGAGGATACTATGGATATTGCATTAGAATTGGGAGTTAAACATCCGAGTGATCCTCAATAAGGAGAACCAATAGTGATGACATCAGATTTTCTTATAACTCTATGTAGAAACAATAAATATATTGAAGTAGCCAGAACAATAAAGTCAAAAGATGATTTGATGAATAGAAGAATTCTTGAAAAATTTGAAATAGAGAGATTGTATTGGAAAAGGAAAGAAATTGATTGGGGAATAGTTACTGGTGAAGAAATAAATAAACAAACTGCACATAATATAAGTTTTGTTCATGGATATAAAACTTTAGATAATATTGATAGTTTTTCACAAATATCAGCACTAGTAATTAATGATTTAATCTTAGAATTTCTTAAAAGAATAATTGATGATGATAGAAGTATGCGAGATATTTGTTCTGAATTTGATGTAGATTTATAACAAAGTTATATCATTTATAATAAAGTTGTATCAAAAATAATAAAAGTGGTAATTGTGAATTATAATTAACATTGGCATAATGACTATAATTAATGTTGTCATATGTGGGATTAAACAATAAGGTTTGTTTGAAAATCAATTATGTATAAATAGATAAGACATGGAGTGATATAAGAATATCTTGTTACTCTATGTCTTATTTTTGAATTTAAAATAGTTTATTGCAGTAATCTAAATTAGAGATAGAATATTTATGTGTGACGTTATTATCAACAGTTGTACTTAATATGCAGATCGCGTGATGCACCCAGCCCAGCAAACAAGCATAACCCGACAGCACCGATTAAGGCAATAAGTGGTAATTCCCAGTTGTTAGCTGCATCATGTAGAAAACCAAAAAGCATCGGCCCCAAAGCAGCGAGTAGGTAGCCGACTGACTGCGCCATGCCGGACAGTCTTGCCGCTTCATCTGCATTTCTTGTACGAGAACTAAAAAATATCATAGCTAGGCAAAAAGTAAGTGTTCCGCCAATGCCCAACATAATCATCCATAGGAATGTAAGCCCTGTCCATTCTAAGAATATACCCAAAAGTCCCACCAAAACACATAGAGAGGCAATGATAACTAATGGACGTTGATTAGCTTTACGTTCAGCAAGGACAGAACCCAAAAACGACATAGGGAGCGATACCAATTGATAAAGGGAGAGCATCCATCCTGCTTTGTCTGAATTCATACCCTGCTGGATTAAAATAGCCGGCAACCATGCAACCATGCAATAGAGTAGCATAGACTGTAATCCCATATATACCGTTACCTGCCATGCCAAAGTAGATTTCCATAGATTAACCTTATTAATGACATCTCCTTTAATACTCTCTATTTCATTTTTTTCTTCATGGACGTCTTTTACTTTTGTTTTAATGTCATTATCGATCGTTCCTTTAACAATGGACATTTCTTGCTTTCTACGTATTATTTGAGGTATCCAGATGATAATGGATAAGAAACTAAGTACAGCCCAAATGCTTAACGCTCCGCTCCATCCCAATCCTGCCGCAACAGGGACACTGATACCGGATGCTATTGCCCCAAAAAGGCCCATAGAAGCAGTATAGATGCCAGTTATCACACCGACCCGTTTAGAAAATTCATGTTTGATTAGACTGGGTATTAGCACATTGCCGACAGAAATGGACAATCCAAGGATTAATGTTCCAAGAAATAGTCCCAACCCCCCAAACAATGAACGTAATATAATTCCGAAAGTCAGAAAAATAAGTGACCAAAGCAGCACCAATTTAGTGCCAAATTTTCGCGCCAATCGTGGAGCGAAAGGTGAGAATCCTGCAAAAGCGAATAACGGAAGGGTTGTAATCATACCTGCTAATGTATTTGAAATATGTAAGCTACCACGAATTTGATCGACCAACGGGCCAACCGCTGTTAAAGGTGAACGCAAATTTGCTGCAATAAATGCAATTCCGATTATCAGAATTATTGGCGTATTTCTTTTTGAATATAGGTTCTTTTCGTGTTCGTTATGTAATTGATTCATTTATATAGTCTCTCCTTAAAATGTAATATGCTCTTTTTTTACATTAATTATCATATTTAGAGTCTCTCATTGCATCGTTTTAAATGGTGAAAATAATACCTTTAATTTATATATAACTTTTAAATATTCTTCCTTTGAGAGAATAGGCTTTTTCCTCGAAGAATAACTCATATTTTGATACACGACTGATCCTCCTTACATAAATTATAGGCAAAAGGTATATGGTTGCTATACACTTGAATACAATTGGTTATTCATCTTGCCTCTTTAAGAGTTTATTAATTTTATTATTTTCAAACTTATTATTAAAAGAATTGACTGGTGGAAATATTGGACATTCATATGGGTAAAAACCAAAGAGAACACATGCGGCTAAAGAATTATAGATAGCCCATAAACTCAATTCAGCAGTCCATAAACTTCGTCCATCAGTTTCAAGTATTTTACGTTTATACTTTTGCTCACTCACTTCACTATTATCAGAACTCATATATAGCCTTGATGATTTTTTCTTTTTGATGCTAGTACCTCCTAACTTAATTATACTAAAAATGAGTATAGCAACCATACACTTGGATACAACTGTTTATTCATCTTACTTTTTTAAGAGTTTATCAATTTTATTATTTTCCAACTTATTATTTATTAAAAGAATTGAATGGTGGAAATATTGGACATTCATATGGATAAAAACCAAATGGAACGCATGAGGCTAAAGAATTATATATAACCCATAAAGCTCTTTCATCAGCTTCAAGTATTTGTTTATACCTCCGCTCACTCACTTCACTATTATCAGAAGCCATATATGGCTTTGATGATTTTTTTTTGATGTTAACACCTCCTAACTCAATTATAATAAAAATGTGTATATCAACCATACACTTGCGTAAAATTTTTATTCATCAAAACTTTCACTGAAAAATTTAACCTTGTTTATCAGGGTCGACAAAAAGTTTGACAAAAACTCCAATTCATGTTCGGAGGCATTTTGTAGTTCATCTTCAACCATATTATTTACAATAGAATGATAGAGCATATGGTTGCTATGAGCTTTTTTACCTTTTTCAGTCAGACTTAATGAATACCTAGATAAATTAAGATCATCAATTTCTTTTATAACCAGAGCCTTTCTCTCTAGCTTTTTGAGAATTTCGGAAACAGTCCCTTTTGTTACTCCTAGAACATCGGCCAGTCCACCCACATGAATGCCAGGATGCTCGGCAATGGCCTTTATTACATGTATTTCAGAGTGAAAAATCGGTACATCCGTTCCGAAGTAGCGAGTCTTTTTATCAAGGTCAGTCAAGGCAAACGCTAAATTCAGAGAATTATATGCAATTTGATGTTTGTTATTTATAAATTTATCCATGTCAATAGTATATGGTTGCTATACACTTTTGTCAAGTCATTATTGAATTAAATTTCTTATATAGTGACGAGACGATATATAGTAGGGGAAAGGCTAAAAAACTGCTTTTGTAAAGTAACACTCTCTTTATTTAAAGCATATGAAAACAGCCTTAGAAAATCGAGTTGTTGTTCAATACTTTCTGACACCGTTTGATTTTAGCACACTTTAACAAACAGTTGCCTTTTTATGAAGTTTACTGTTAACATAATTAGGGTTAGAGGATTTGATTATTTATAATAAAGTTTAATCAAATATTGTTAAATTAGTTGCATATTCTTATAAATGGCTTACTTACGTAAAAAATGTATACTTTTGATTCAACTTTATTTAAATTTTAACTCTTTATATGCTGAAATTCCTAATAGTTTTGATTAAACTTTGTTTAAAAAACTATAAAGTTGTTTTACTATTTTAAGCTATTTACAAAGGTTATTTTAATCAAACTTTATTTAAAACCTACAGATTGTAGATTTGAAAAAAAGTTTGATCATTTGAAATAAAGTTGAATCAAAATTTATAAATAAAATAATACTATGTTTAGAATGTATAGTATTATATAAAAGTTAATAATTAAGCATATAAGACTAGACATTTCAAGTAAATTAGAAATGTCTAGTCTTTTTTCTTTAATGAGATGAATTAATGGCGAAAAGAAATAGAATAAAAGGTAGTGAAAAACTGTGGCTTAAAAAAGATTGATGATTTTGATCAAGCTTTATTACAAACCTACAATCTGTAAAATCCCTTTAAAAATTCTCGTGGACATGAGCTAGACCGAGTTTTCTAGTAATCATAAAGTATGATAGGAGCTTTACAGCCACCAGACCTATACATCCACATATATTTTTTAGATTTACTGTCCTTGCCATTATCATCTATAACTTTCAATGTGGTTTCATCTGCCTGAATATAATCTCTTTCTATAAGTTTTTTCTTCATAAAATTATATATTGGCTCAAGTTCATTTGCTGTACCCATTATCCAATTAGATAACGTCTGTCTAGACAAGTTAACTTTAACATTTTAAAATAAGTTTCCTGTCTATATAAAGGCATTGCATGCATATATTTTAAGTTTATAACATGAGCTAATATTTCATTTGAAGTCATGCTTTTATTTAAAATAGTTTTAGGTGCTTTAGTAGTAACTTATATTTGCTTTATCATTTTCTGCTTCGCAAGACTTGCAAGCATAAGTATATGCAATGTGTTCTTCAATATACAGCTTCGCCGGTACGTATTTAAGGATTTCTTTACTTCTGCTACTAATAACAGTTAAAGATGTTTTACATTTATTACATATTGCTTCATTATCTTCAAATTTATGTTCAATAACCACTATTTCTAAAGTAGCTAAATTATCCTTTTTCCCAGCATTAGAAGATTTTTTCCTTGTATAAGTTATTTCTTCAATTGTAGGTTCTTCGACTTTAGAATTACTGTTTTTTTCTGCCTCGTCAAATAGACCTAATTGATTAGAATTTACCTGCTTACTAGATTTAACAAATATCTAATGTTGCATTTTTTCTTGATAAATTCTCTAGTAGATTAAGTAATAAGTATCCAGCTATTATATAAACAATTCCTAATATAAATTCCCCTATCATCAATGAACTTATAGAGCTTAGTTGATTCCCTTGCATAATTAAATTTGCTGCTTTTATGCTTCTAGTTAAAGGAAGACAATAGGAAATTTGCTGAACTGCGTATGGAAACTTTTCGATAGGAAAGTTAGCACCAGTTAAAGCTAGAAGAAACATTGATGCTGTATTTATAAGTAAATTCATATCACTTGTTAATAAACCGAAACTTCCTAAAAAAAGACCCAGACCAGTAGCTGCAAACATAGCTACTAATATAATAAACAACAATACCAGGAAATTAACATCTTTAAAACTTACATTAAAAAATATTTCACCAGCCCAAAATCCTATTATAACTGATGAAGCTGCATCAATAACGTGAAAAAACCCTCTTTGACAAAAGTTAATAAATTTATTTGCTGGTGATGCCATAATCATTTTTAATGTACCATAATAACGTTCTATGCTAAGGTCACCACCTATACCAAATACACAATTATTTATACAAAGTAAAAATGAATTGCCTACTACACGAGTTGTTAAATCATTTGTATGATAAACATACTTTGTAAATAAACAGAAGAATATTAGCTGCATTATAGGAGTAAGCAGCTTTGTGAAAAAATATATTTTAGGATTAAACCATCCAGTTAAAGAATAAAAAGATAGCCAGGATTGTCTAAAAAATCTTTCTACACTTTCCATTTTAACATCCCCCCAAAGTTGCATTTATTCTAGTTTCTTTATCTATTTTTTTGAATAGTTGATATGCAGATACAAAATAAATCATAGTAACACATATAAGAATTAATAAATATGTATAAAAGTTTTTTAAATCACTTATTCCATCTATACTCATCCTCAAAAGTTTTACTGACCAAGTAGGTGAAAGGATATAGCTGAAAGGTCTAGTCCATATGGGAAGTATTTCTATTGGGAATAATACACCGCATAAGATAAATACTGGATATTCAACACAATTCATTAACATTCTTGCACTTTTTGTTAAAGTAAACAGAGTAGCAATTAGTGTTGAAATTCCAATAAATGAAATTATAGAGATAAAGAAAGATAATAAAAATACAGGTATATTATTTATATAGACTTGTGCTCCAAAAATAAATCTAATGATTAAATAAGATATTACAAAGGGAACTATTCCTAATATTGTATTACCAATTATCTTTCCCAAAATTATAATTTTAAAGTTGGTTGAAGTTGAGTAAATAGATTCAAGAGTTCCCATATATCTTTCTCTCTCTATATCTCCTGCAGAAGAATAACAGATAGTGCTCCACAAAGTTAATATTCCAGTACCTAATATTGAAAAAGCTGCAAAATTTTTTTGTCCTGAATCTTGAAACATCAGGTAAGTTACTATGGAGTAGGCAATTGGCTGTATAATCATAGTAAATTTAAACGTTGCTCGTGCTAATGACTGTTTCATTTGTAATTTTGCTGTAGAAAATAATATAGTTAAGTCTCTTGGCATTAATTTCCACCTACCAATCTTACATAGATATCCTCCAGTGTTACTTCTCTGTTAACTACTGATATAACCTTGTGTTCTCTTAAAGCTTCCAGTACTTGCTGAGTTATTGATGAAGGATTTTCACATTGTATTTGCAATAGTTCAATTTGATCTTCCGTCTTTGAAAAGACATTCTCTACACCTTTAATATTTTGAATTTCTTTTATCTTGTCTTCTGAATCTGAACATGAAATTTTTAATTCCAACACAGATAAATCACTATTAGATCTTTTCAAATTTTCAGGAGTATTTATTGCTACTATTTTTCCTTTATTTATAATAGCTACCCTATCACAAAGTTCATCAGCTTCAAACATATAATGTGTTGTAAGTAATATAGTTTTCCCGTTATTTGCAAGGTCTTTAACTATTTTTCTTAACTGTCTTGCTCCTGTTGGATCTAATCCAATAGTGGGCTCGTCTAAAAATACTATTTCTGGGTCATTAATTAATCCTCTTGCTATCTGCAGTCTCTGTATCATTCCTTTTGAATATGTTTCAACTTTAAAGTCTGCCTTATCGGATAAACCAACTAATTCCAATAATTCACCCACTCTTTTATTCATAGTTTGTTTATTAACTCTATATAAATCTGCAAAATATACCAGGTTATCTCTTCCAGACAGCCTTTTATAAACACCTAGTTCTCCACCAAATATGAAATTAATCCGGGGTCTTATCTTCTTTTCTTCTCCAAAAGCATGATACCCAAAAACTGTTGCTTCTCCTGTTGTTGGGGCTAAAAGAGTTGTTAGTATTTTTATAGTTGTTGTTTTTCCTGCTCCATTAGGACCAAGAAGACCAAATATTTCTCCTTTATTAACTTGAAAGGATACGCCTCTCAAAGCTTGGACACGTTTCTTTTCTCTTTTAAGCCATCCTTTTGTAGATGTATATTCTCTAGTAAGATTTTCAACTTTAATAATAACTTTGTCCATAATGCCTCCTTAAACTTTATTTTATTACAAAAAATTTTTCTATAGGTATACTACTATTGATTAATTTGAGACAATAAATATTGTCTTATAGCCATTGTTGCATATACTCCTGATGGATCGGTAGAAAACTTCATTATGGGAGATTAATTCCATATAGAAATCTCCCATTGTTACAAGGAAGCTATTCATAAATCCACGATTTGGATTCTTTATCATACTTAAAGTGTACGTCTATATCTTCTTTGGATATATGTGCTTCGTTTAGAATTAACTCAGCAGTTTTATTCCAATTTTCTCCTGTATCAAAATTAATTTGAATATCTGGAGTAAGTGCGAATATGGTATATTCTGTTATTATATATTTTCCATCATTAATTGAATAGAATAATGATGAATTATTTATTGTAGAGTAGTTTAAACTTTGAGATAATTCTCTTAGGTTTATTATTGTATGTACACTCATTAAAGGGAAAAGATATACTCTATTTGGGGCTTGAGACCTAACATATGAGTATAAATCATTAATTTGTTTATCCACTTCATCTTCATTAGATTGTTTAATATTTTTAGAGGATATTATCTCATAAGATCTAAATAATTGATGAGAAAGCTTAGAATATGGCCATCCAATTAGAGATATTGCTTTTATTATTAATTTATCTTTAAGGGTTAAGCTGCTATTTGTTAGTTTCTCTCCTTTTAATTTTGAATCAGGAAAATGTTTATTAAGAGCAAGTCGAATCAGCTCCAATTTTTTTTCCATTTGGTTATTTTTTATTTTTTTAAGTACGTAATCATAATCAAATGAGTAGTTTGATTCTTCGTTTAATAAAATATAGCAGTCAAGAATATCCTTTATTGGTGGACGACTATGTTTAAATGCATGTGCAACTGCTATAATAAATAAGTTTTCATAACTATTATTATTTCCTGTGTATTCAATATCTACATTAAGAATTTTATCAATCCCATTTGGTATGTGTGGAAAACTTAAGTCTATTGTAAACATTTGGTTGTTTGAAAAATATAATAAATGTGTATGCCCAGAAATTCCTGTATTCTTACTATATTTCAAAGAACCCGCAAGTCCAATCATATCATGATAGTTAAAATTAAGTGTATATCTAAGTTTGTTAATAACATGTATAAATTTTTCAAAGTCTGGGACAAGAATATCCATATCTGAAAAGAATCTATTTCTATTATATTTCTTATAGAGTTTCGCTGTTGATATTCCTTTTATTGCAGAAAATGGTATATTGTTTTCAGTTAAAACATTCTGGACACGATCCCACAATTCAAAGGACATCTTATTATGAGTTTTTTGATGATTATATATTTTGTATAAAGATTCTGGCATTGGTATTGATAATTCATTTTCAATAATTCCTCCAATAATTCCAATCATCTTGCTTTTTCTGAAATAATAAGTAAAGTCATCTGTCCAATTATCAACTAATATTTTTACGTTGTTTAGTTCCTTATCATTAAGATAAAACTTGCCTAATAATAAAGGATTAATACCTATTAGTTTTTTTATAGCTTTCTCTGTTTCCAAAAGTTCTTTGTTACTATGATTTATTGCATTGCTTAAATAATCAATACTTTTACTTTTGGTGGCTTTTTGTTTTGATTCAGAGGAACTTATAGTTTTTACTTTGATACAAGAATCACAATCAAGTAAAGAAGCATCTTCAGTTGCAGGGGCTTCTGATTTATTATGGCGGTTATTGGCTAATATTAATTCTGTAGCTTCAAGCATAATTTCCCAAGGTAATAGTACACAAGATATTCGATGAGATGGCATATTTTTGAAAATACTAAGCTGTTCTAATCGTGAATCTATATTAAAGTTGTTTTGAGGTATGGATTTCAATGCATTTTTACATAGTTTTTTTATATCTTTAACTGAAAGACCAGTTATTATTTTATTCATTAAACAATAGGATGCATTTGTAATCATACATGAATTTGATTCACATGATATTTCTAAGAAAGTTCCATCACTATTTACTTGTAATTCAAAAAAATCACCACAATTATCGCCTAAACCTGTTGCAATAAAGTTAGGTGAATTAATTTTAGAGTGAGTTTTTAATTCATCTACAAGGTTATAAATATTTTTATCATATAATTGGTTAAATTTTTTCATGTGATATTTCTCCTTTCAAACAGTCTGAAATGCTCCTAATAGCTTGTGTCATTTTTTGTATGTCTTCTTCTGAATTATAGAAATATAATGATGTTCGAATTAAGGATTTTACTTTTAGTTTATTAAGTAATGGCTGAGCACATAGATGGCCAACACGAACTATTATATCGTTATAATTTAGCCACTCTCCAATGTCATGGGAGTGTACCCCTTTATAATCAAAAGATACAATACCAACATTTTCACTAATATTAGGTTCACTGTATATTGTGATGTTGTTATCTTCTTTTAAATTTGAATGAAGAATTTTTGTAAGATATTTTGTATGATTTTCTATTTCTGTCATACCTATTTCATCTAAGAATTCTAATGCGCTTGCCCATCCAATAACTGCTGTAGGATCTTGAGTTCCTGCTTCATATTTGACTGCACCTTTCTGCCATTTGTTTATGGATACATTTTTAACCATTCCACCTCCATATTTCCAAGGTTTCATATTATCTAAATGTATTTTCTTTACAACTAAAGCTCCAATACCAAATGGTCCCAGCATTTTGTGAGCTGAAAATACAACAAAATCTGCATTGAGCTTGTCAATATCAATTTTGGAATGAGGTGCAGATTGGGCAGCATCGATTAATACAGGTATATTTTTGGAGTGAAATTTATTAATTATAGATCCAACTCTAAATAATGTTCCTGTTACATTTGAAGCGTTAGTAAATGCAGCAAATTTACAATTATTCAAGTGTTCATTATTGATTTTAAAACCATTTGTGTGATTATAGTCTACTTCAACTAAAGAGCACTTTTTATCATCTGAAATTATTTTCCATGGTAAATAATTTGAGTGATGTTCATATATTGATGTTAAAATAGAATCGCCATCTTTTAACATAGGGGAAACAAAACAATTTGCAACAATGTTAATTGATTCAGTTGCTCCAGAAGTAAAAATCACTTCATATTCAGGACCTACATTAAAATATTTCTTAATTATTTCAATTGAATCATAATAGACAGCATCTAAATTTCCCATTAGGGAAAAAGTCCTATTGATATTTCCAATATATTCAGAATAGAATTTACTAATTCCATCAATCATAGTTTGCGGCTTCAGTGATGTAGCAGCATTATCCAAATATATAAAGTTGTTTTTACTTGCCTGCTTGAACTGAGGAAAGTTCATTCGGAGTTTATTTAATTCTTTTATCATTCATATTCATCCTTCCCACTTGAACTAGTAATAATGTTTTGATTCCTTAGGCACATTCAAAAAAATAATAAGTAAATATGCTAGTTTATTCTTCATCATACTTTGTCGTCATGTTTACCTAATAGATAAGCTATGAGGTAAACATACTTCCTTGTCCCATAAAAAATATACATCGCATCTTGGAATTGTTATTTTCTTTCATGTACCTTACAATTACTTATTTATTTGTTTAAATATTAATATTTTTTATTTATGTTTATTGAGGTATTAAGTTAATATTGGTTTGAAATTAAACAATATTCTGAATTTTTATGAAATTCATGGTTTTTTTTCTTGACATATACTAATAAGTAATATATATTATTTTTATCATTATTTTACATATTATAGCACTATATTACATTATTGAAAAGTATTAACTTAATGAAAGGAATGTAATTGTGTCTTAATTTGGTGCATAGACATATAAATAAAAAACAATCGAAAATTAGTTGTTACTTTATAAGTTAAATAACTATTAGAACTTAAGTAGGAGAGTGAGAAATGAAATATACAGGGTTAGTTCTTGATTTAGATAGAACACTTATAAGAGGAGAACCGAATTCAATATCTGATAAGGATATAAATGCAATTAAGCAATTGTCTGATAATAATATTCCTGTTGTACTAGCAACTGGAAGTAATTATGATAAGGCTAATGCTATTCATTCAATACTAGGATTAAATACACCTATTATTTCTCATCTTGGAACATTGATTACATTTAATGAAAAAGAAGTACATTTTCCAATTGATAAAACTACTGTTAAATTACTTGAAGAATGGGCTTTTAAAACTAGTACAAGCTATACAAAAGTTTATAATAGGGGAATAGATTATAAGGGGAATTTAATAATAGATTATCTTCCATATGTAAATCCAAAAGAAAAGGATACATCAAATGTGCTGCAAATTATATTTTGCATTGATGATGATGATAAAGCTGATTGTTTTTTAGAGTTTATTAGTACTAATAAACTTAGCTGTTATGGATATTTATATACAAGTTATATAGTATGTATTTCATCTGATGCTGATAAGGGCATGGCACTTAGAATAGTTGGTGATGAGCTGGATTGGGATATTTCTAGATTTATCGCAATAGGTAATTACCCAAGTGATTCTTCTCTATTTGATGAAGTCGCCAAAGGAATAGTAGTTAGGTCCAATAATTTTGAAATACCTTCAATGTATGAAGTTGTGGAGGCTAATTCTAAAAATGTTATTTCACAAGTTATAAATAAGTACTTTTATAAAAGCGGAACAGCAGGATTATTGCCGCAGTTATAAATAGTATATAAAATGAAAAAGTTATGATTAACGTTTTCATTTTAGATAAAAAATTTCATTATATGAATTAAATTTTTTGGTCATAAAAGGATCTTCTAAGCAATGTCTATTTTTTGTATTATGTGAAGAAAATCCTTTTTGATATATATTGAAAAAGCTTATTTTTAATATACTTAAGTTTTTTCAAGTAAAAAAATTTTATATTAAAGGAGGAACTAAATATGAAGAAGTTTGAAGAACCAAAGGTTAAACGTGTTGAAATGCCTTCAACTATGTCAGCAGAAAAAATTTAATAAAAATTAAAAGTAAAAGTAAACGACTCAGTTTGAGTCGTTCACTTTTATAAAATTCATATTTAATAGGTTTTTTTAGATGATTGCAGAATTCTGCAACCGACCTATAATAGATTTTTTAAAAGGGAGGTAATTTTGTGAATAAAGATCAGTCAAATGATTTAATAGAGTATAAATTCATTGATGTTGAAATCATAAAAAAAGAAGTTCCTTTTGGTGAAAATGATTTGGTTTTCATAGGTGGGTCATTAATTGAAGGGATTGGAAATAAGTTATCAGATTTAGATTTATTTATTATAACTGATAATTTTGATGATGCATCTAATTATGATATGGACTATGATTTTAAAAATATTAAATATATGTTTAAGCGCATTAATGATGTGATTTATGATATAGAATACTGGGATAGAAATGTAATAGATACAGTTTTTGAACAAATAAATTCAATAGATTTACTTGAAATTGATACAAAAGTTATGAATCAAGTTAACATACCCAATTACGACTTTTCCAATATAAGTTCATTAATACACAGAATGATTAATGGAATTAATATTTCTAATCAAGAACAGTTTGAAAGCTATGTAAATGGCTTAGATTTAAGAAAATATCATACATTAATGGTTCGTTATAATATGAGTAATGCAGAGGCAAAATATGAGGATATTGTAGGAAACTTGGATAGTGAGAATTATTCTTCGGCCCTATTTGTTGCCAAAGAATATTTAGTATATTTATCAATGGCATTATTGCATTCATATTCAATTTCTATTGATCGTAAAAAATGGGTGTTTAAAAAGCTTGAACTTTTTGTAGAAAAAAATCCTCAATTAGAAGGTATGATAAATAAAATTATAACATATTACTTTGGTTATAATATAACAAATTCAGAGATGATGGAGACAGAAATCACTGAAATAATTGAGCTCACTGAAGAAATATATGATCATATTACAGATAGACTTGGAGGAATATAGTTTGGATAATTTAAGAAAAAAAGCTATTGAATTTAGAGTAAGAGCAATTGGTGGAAAGATTTTTCTAATAGGAAATAAAAGCTGCTATGAAATAAACGAATCAACAAAATCTATTTGGAAAGCACTCAATGCAAAAAGAACTATAGATGATGTCATTGTTGTACTTAAGGAAGAATTTATATTTGATGAAAGTGATGATATTTATAGAATGGTTAATGAGTGTATCGATTATTTAGTTGAAATTGGTGCAGCTAAATAAAATTTAGCGAGGTAATTATGGAATTATCAATGGATAAACGAGAAAATATTTTATGGATTACCAATATAATATTATTATTTTTTGTTCTACTCGACAGTAAGGTACTACCCGTTGTAATATTGTGGAACATAAATGTTTTGTTGATGGGAAATATAAAAAGAATAGGAGCTAATAGCACTAATTTTTTTATAATTTTTATCAGAAGAATTTTATTTTTTGCTGTGTTTGTACCAATACTTGTTATTGAGCCAAATATTATTTGGATAAAACAAAATTATTATTATCTGTTACCATTAGGTGTAATAATAGGCGTAATCATGCTATTACCAAAAATAAAACAGCTGGGAATTTTTCTATCATTTGATTTTATCTCCATATCAAATAAACTTACTTTGACAGACCATATCACTTATGGGGTAATAAATTTTCTTACACCACTTGGAGAAGAATTATTCTATAGACTGATGATTATTAGGACTTTTAAAGATTATTTTGGAATATCAAGCATTATTATTAGTACTGTTATGTTTATATTACACCATGCTACATGTAAATGGAGTGAGGAATTCTCAAAGTATGATTTTGTTATGCAGATGTTTTTTGGTTTGGTTGTAGGAACAATGTTTTATTATACAGACCAGTTGTTACCTTGTGTACTGGCACATATTACATATAACATGCCTAATATTATATTAAATGTTAAGAAGTTTTTATACTTCTATTGCAATATTGGCAATGAATATGAAGAAGATGACATAGAGTAGTTAAAAAAAGGAGGTGTGTTTACATGAATAATAAGAAACTATTTGTCCAATGGAGTGGATATCAATGTGAAGTCCAATACGATTATAATACCAATGAAATTATTGAGTATTTAAAACTAAAAAAACGGCTGCTTGGAAAAGGAAGTGTAGATATTTCACTACATAAAACTCATTTGTCATGTACAGACTACAGTATTCAGCTTATGGATTCTGAAAAGATAAAGGTTGAAAAAAAGCTGAATAGTATTATTATGTATGGCAAGTGGGAAGAAATAGGTAAAACTGAAATGTTAGATTGTTTACTTCTGCTTTGTTTTGAAAGACAAATGCAGTTGGATGGTATTGTATCAGTACATGCTTCAGGTGTAGTTTTTAATGGAGAATGTTTTTTATTTTTGGGTCCAAGAGAAGCAGGCAAAACTACAGTATCTTATTCTATATGCAAGGAATTGGGCGCTGAGTTAGCCTGCAACGATTATATTTGGCTAAAAGAAGTTGATGGAAAGATACTCGCATATAATGGTGATGGCAGGGATGAGTTAGCCTTTAGGAGTCATGCATTAATACAGATGGATAAACAATTGTTTCAAACTGTTTATGGTGATGAATTAGAGGGTAAAGTCAATGTAAGAAAAAAAGTATTAATCAAAGACTTAGGAATCAGTGTTAATGAAAATATGGTTCCATTAAAAAAAATATTTTTCTTAGGTTTAGGACATACACCAAAGTTTGAATGTAATATTGAGGATCCAATCAAATCAAAGGTTTCTTTATATGAAAACTTTTGTGGAATAATCAGTGGAAATGAAATGATACTTTATGATTCAAATAAGAGGATTGGTCCATTTATGCCTAGTCTTTCTTGTAATGACACTCATACCAATGTACATAAAATTATTCAGAAGTTAGTTTGTGATAAAAAAGTTTACAATTTAAGAGGTCCGTTAGATGAAATTATTAAAGAAATAAAAGATCAATTTAACTTTGTAGATTAATAATACATAGAAAAATAAAACTTGAATACGAAGATATTGGAGAATAAAAATGATAAGTGTTTACTTTTCAAGAACATTAATGTCGCAGTCAGCTGCATCTATAAGTGTAGGTACAATGGTACAGTTTCTACGTGAAAATGGGCATATAGTAGATATGAAGTTATTGCCTAGAAAAGTTCATACAAATGGATTGATTATAGCAAAGAATGCATATGACCATCCTATTGTATTATTAAAAATAAATTTTCAAGATTATAGTGAAAATATTGAAATATTATCAGAAGCTAAAAGACAAGGTTTAATCAAAAGATTATTTGTAATGGGACAATTTGCAACCTTTAATGGTAATCGTCTATTATCCTTCTATGATCAAATTGATGGTGTAATAATAGGAAAATTTGAAGATACAGCTTTAGCACTTGTTAATTCATTAATGAAAGATAATGAAAATTTTTATTGGGATTTATCTATTCCAGGCGGAATATGGAGAGAGCCTTTAGAAAGCAGCAAACTACATTATAATCCACGTAATTCAATTACACCACTTAACTTACTTCCATATCCAGCAAGGGATATTGAAAAATTAGAACACAGTCAACTTGCTAATCTTGAATTTTCAATAGGCTGTTCCAATAACTGTAGTTATTGCCATATGCCATTACTAAGAAAATATAATGACATCAATGGTATAGAAATAAAGGATACAGAAAAAGTAATTGAAGAAGTTAAGGTTTTAAAATATTTAGGTAAAAAGTTTTTTATTTTTAATGATAGTGTATTTTGGAGAGGTGAAAAAGACACTCCAAGAATTAAGGAATTTATAAATGAACTTAAAAAAAATAAACTATCAATAAATTTTATGATTTATCTTACCCTGAGTCCATTTCCTCCAGAAGAGCTTATTAGTCAGCTAAGAGAGGTAGGATTAGTAAGAATATTTATTGGGGTTGAGAATGTTGTACCTTTAACTTTAAAGAAACTAAATAAGAATATTGAAGATTCTTCTTTTGAAAAAGCAAAGGCAATTATGGATAAGTACAATGTTAGTTACCATATTGGTTTTATTTTATTTCACCCATTTTCTACTGTTTCAGACATTAAGGAAAATGTACAGTATTTAAGTAAAATTCAAAAGCTTTTTAGGATAGGAGTAATAGTAGAACGAGCAAGGTTAATTCCAGGAACCACCTTGTATGATAAATATTCTTTAAAGGAAGAGGATTGTAACACAGTAGATTTAGCATATAATTATAAATTTAATGATGCCATGGTTCAGACAGTTTTTGATGGTATAACAGATATGTTTGTAAATAGACTAAATGGCACATTTAGAGAAACTGAGGTTCTTTGTACAAGCAGTACTTTAGCATTATCCGCTTGCCATTTTCATGACCCCAATAGTTTAGATAACCTACATGATATTATTGAAATTCATCAAAAGAATATTAATGAGTATCAAACCGTCATTAAAAATTATTTAGATACTGTTATAGATGGTGTAGAAAATAAAAACTGGGATCATAGCAAAGTTTCCTCGCCAATAATTCACAATATGTTCATTAATGAATATAATCAGAAAAGAATAATGTTACAGTTGTCTTGGGGAAAACTTCTGATAGAAATTAAAGCTCAAAGTAACATTGACATTGAGAGAATAATTTTTAAAGGAGATGAAAAAATATGACATCAACTTTATTTCCAAAAGCAATAGAAATTCAAACAACAAATTTTTGTAATGCTAATTGTATTATCTGTCCATATTGTTCAATTAAAAATAAAAAAGGATTTATGGAAGATGAGCTTTTCTTAAAAATTATTGAAGAAGCAGAAAAATATCAGGAAAACCTTCGCTTGATTCCATATTTGAATGGTGAACCTTTATTTGATGAAAAAATAATTGATAGAATCAAACATATTAATAAAAGTTGTCCTAAAGCTATTGTTGAACTATCAACTAATATGTCAATGTTTAATACTGATATTCAAAATAAATTTAAAGAAATAAGAATTGATGATTTTAGAATGAGTATTTTTGGATTCACAGAAAATACTTATGAGAAAATGATGCCAGGCTTAAACTGGAATACTACTAAGGATAATCTTGATAGGTTTCTAGATGATGATATTTTAAGATCTAACATTAAAGAGATATCTATTGTTATGATAGAACATTTTTATGTTCCTATTGAAGAGTATCAGATGGTAGAGGAATACTGTAAATTAAAGAAAATTAATTTTCTTAAATGGGGTTTCTTGGATAGGGCTTCTAATGTAAAAGGCATGAAAAATGATTTTACGATGGTTACTAAGGGGCTTGGATGTAGTCAAAAAAGAGATTTAGAGCGTATGCATGTTACCTATGATGGGAAGGTTATTCAATGTTGTCAAGATTGGCGTATGAGTAATATTTTGGGCGATTTATCAGAACAGTCTATATATGATATATGGAATTCTCCTAAATATAAAGAACATAGGTCTTTGGTTAATGACCCTTCAAAGGAGTCTCCAGACTTATGCCAAAAGTGTAAGCTGATGGTTAGAAAATATGATAATATCCATTGATGGCAATGTATATACTGGCAAAACTTCAACTATACTTTATGCTAAAAAAAAGCTGAATGTTGATATAATATCAGAATACAATCCAATTGAAGATTTGGGAGAATCTAGTCTTTTTGACGAAGATATTCAATGTAGATATATAGATCAAGAGAAAGAAAGATTAAAATATATTAACTCTTTATCTCAAAAAAACATTTTTATGGATAGATCTATTTTATCTATTGTAGCCAACTCGTATGCTCAATTTCATTTACATGGAAAAGATCTTAGATTATATGTAATAAGTATTCTTAAACAAAGAATTTCACAAAATAAAATACTTATTCCTGATTTTTTTATTCATTTAAAATCAAGCCATTCAGATTTATTAAATAGATATATAATAGGAGAAAAAGGAGCTAATGCAAAAGGAACCTGCAAATCTCTTGTTGATAAAGATTATTGCAAACTTATAGATGAGTTCCATTTTAGATTTCAACAAAACTTTACAGCAGGAAATTTCAATTCCATTGAATTCACAAATCCTGAAAAAGTACTAAATGAAATCAAATCGTCACTACCACATGCTTCAAAGGTAGATGGCAAACAATTACTTGACATAATACAAATGGCAGTATACTAAAAATACAGAGGTGAAGCTAATATGAAGTTAATTGAGATTGATGGACCTAGTGCTGTAGGTAAAACGTCTATATCTAAACTAATTATTGATTATTACAATGGAAATTTCGTTAATGAAATACTAATTGATGAAAAAAGCCCTTTTAAAAAATTTAATGATGAAGAATCATTCTTGAAAAATCAGATTTGGATTTTTGAAAAATATTATAATAGGCTAAATAAATTAGATATGAATAAAGATCTATATTTTATTGATATAGGTTTAATTGAGATATTAACTTTTTCAAAATATTATCCTGTTATAAAAAAAATAGATTGGAATATTACTAAAGAATTTTTAAATATAATTCAAAATTTTGACCTTACTAAACCTATAGCATATATCATAATATATCTTAATGCGTCTGAAGAAAATCTAAAATTGAGAAAGACATTAGATACTTCAAGACTAAGAAGTCACCATAGTGAAAATATAGAAATTTCAAAATATCAAAAAGAACATTTAGAAAACTTAAAAAAAATCTGGAGTGATCGTATATATTTTTTGGATGCGAATAAGGAAAAAAAAGTTGTTTTGGAAGACGTTAAGAAGATTATTGATACAGCAAAACCAAACACTAAACCAATAACTATTGGTAACTTAGTTGAGGAGATATTCTGTTTATGATAACTCAATATTTTTTTTGGATTTTATGTATTATTATCATTCTAAATATGCTGAATTGGATTAGAAAACTACATATGGCTAAGTGCTATTTAGAGCTTAACCAGAAAAACGATGATAAAAACATGAATAGTGATCCAATAGCTATCATAATACCTGTTTTAGAAGAAACAACTCGTATACGAAATACTATTAATCAGATGTTATCTGTGATCAATTCCATGGAATATTGCTACATTATATTAGTAACTACAGAAAAAGAATATCAATGTCATCTTAATACAAATAAAAAATATATAGAGCATATAAAAATAGCTAAATCAAAATATGAAGTAATTGAGTTGCTGGATAAATTATCATTAACTATAGATTTAAGAAAAGACCATATAGATAATTTATCTTTAAAAAGTTTTAAAAATAATGCCGTTGAATTAATAAATAATAGACCAACAACAATCGATTTGGCAAAAGAGATATCCCTAAACAATCAAAATGTTAAGGTGTACCATTGTAATAAAGTGGATGGAGTCATGGCTCATCAAGTAAATGTGGGAATAAAATCATTTATTAAAGAAAATCCTCAATTAAAGGAAACGGTTTTATTTGGATTGTATAATGCAGATTCTTATATTAATTACAATACTATTAAATGGATACAAAGCAAACGTAAAAATGCTATGGGAAGATCAGTTATTTTTCAACAATATGGGAACTATGTTAAAAATCTTGATAGTATTAAAAAGAATAACTGTATTTCAAAATTCATATTACTAACATCATCCATGTGGCAAACAAGGTGGAGTTTAGGATTTGAAATTGCTAATGCATTGTGTCAATTTAAAAAGAAGGGATTTCAAGAAGAGTTTTTTTATGTAGATCATAAGATGTTGAATTATTGTATTGGACATGGCTTATACTTTGACTACAAAACTTTTGAAAGATTTTGTGGCTTTTCAGAGATAACACATAATGAAGACGCAATCTGGGGAGTACAAGCTTCATATTTAATGATACCTATAATACCTGTACCTATTTTAGAAATTTCAGAATCACCTGATGCTGTATATTCATTATATAAACAAAAAACAACATGGTTTTTAGGACCTATGCAGGCTTTTAAATATTATAAGAACATTAAGACTATGTTTAAATTAAAAAGTTTTAAAGAGAAAGCCAGCTTACTAAACCTTTGTTGTAGACTTTTTGAACATGCAATAAGATGGATAGTAGTTCCAATTCAAATGCTTCTATTATTTATTTTGTATTGGAATTCTTTTCCTAAATTAATTATTGCATTAATTATTAGTACAACATATCTTAATATTCCCAACTTTATTGCTATTAAGATTACCAATCGTTATACTATGCCAGAAAATAGAGTTCATATTTCATTAAAAGATTATCTGGGAATGATTATTTTTGCTCCTTTGCAATTCTGGTTACATGGACTATCTGGCTTAAGGGCTATATTAAGAGTAATTGTTTGCAAAGTAACAAATAAAAAATTAGAAAAAGAAAGAACACCATTAAAGGAGATGAACTGATGTACAAAATTATTTTGGAGATATTCGGATGTAATGTTAAGTTTGAAACTAATATAATAGATGTTACTAAAGATGAATCAACATTTAGACATTTTAATATTATCAATGATGATGTTACATATGATTTTACAATAAAATATATAGATAGCGTTGATGAGAAAATAGATTTTAATTATAAGGATGAACTAATATTTACTGCTCCATGGAATAAAGTTAAGCATGGTGAAGTATTAAAAACGTTGATAATGACATGTGTACAATGGGTACTTCAACAAAAAGGTTTGTTTATGATTCATGCTTCATGTGTGGCTAAAGATAATAAAGCAATATTATTATTTGGATCTAGTGGAGCTGGAAAAACATCTCTAGCAATAGATCTTTGTAAAAATCATGGTTTTTCTTTTGTATCAAATGGTTCAACATTAATTAAATTAGAAAATAACAATGTTATTTCTAGTGGAGCTGTGAAGAAGGGAATTAAATTAAGATATAGTTCATATTCTAGAATGAATTTAGAACATGCAAACAAAATCTTTTTTTATGGCAGAAATAATAATAATAATAATGATTTTGATTGCAAAAAACAAATTTCACTGGAAGAAATGGGACTTGCAGAGGCTGATACTCCATTAGATGTATATAAATTGTATACAGTAAAGATACAAAATCATCCTGTAAGCACAGTGAAAATTGATCCTTATAGAATGAGACTTACTCTTCATCAAGATTTATCTAGATTCATTAGATGTAGTTCAACATACTTGATATACGGTGAGGAACTTAATGATACAGTATGGTTGCCTAACATGGATACTGAATTAATACATGATAATAGAAGAAGATTGATAGAGGTGCTTACATCAAATGAAACTCTTGGAGAAGGTATATATGGAGATATTGTATCATGTGCTAACTGGTTAGAACATGATACAAAATAAGTTTACTCATTTGTTGACTGGTCACAACATGATAGAAAATAAATTTACAAGAGGATGTTTATGAATTTACAAAAAGCTATTGATTTAGAAGCAGTTTATCTTAAGAATGTCAGTGAATTAATTTATTTAGAAGAGATAAAAGGATACTATCTTCAAAGGTTTCCGACAAAGATGTTAGAAAGCATTAAACATGATTTTAACTTTAACAAACCAGATTCGTATTATGACAGTACAGGTTGTGAAATTAGCTGGTATACAACTTCAGCTGATGAGTCTGAAATAATACTAATAACATTAGATACAATATGTAATGTAGCAGTATTTGTTAATAATAAGAAACATAGTTATTGGAATGTTACAAAGGGAAACTATACTAAAATATCCTTAAAAATTACTAATCAATATAAAGAATACTTACAATCCACTGGTGATATTTCTTTATATCATTGGAGAATAATTTTTGGCAAAGGTGCTAAAGCAGTAATTTCTTCTATAAAAATTCATATGGCTAACATAAGTAAGCAACAAAACAAAAGGCATAAATGGGTTGCTTATGGATCATCCATATCTCACGGTTCTGGTTCAAACTTTATTAATCAATCTTTTCTACATATTGCGGCGGAAAAGTTAGGTTATGATATCCTTAATAAATCTGTAAGTGGTATTAGTTTTATTGAACCACAGGTTGCAGATTATATAGCCTCATTGTCATCAAATGCTGTTGTATCATTGGAACTTGGATTAAATATGATTGGTAAATATAAAGCAGATGTTTTTGAGGAACGAGTAAAATATTTACTAGATTCTGTTTTAGCTTCTAATCCAGCTTTTATTATTGTTATTACTCCAATTTTGTGTCACTACTGTTTGAGTGGAAGTAGTAAGAAGGCTTCATGGGATGAATATAGCAATATACTAAAAGAAATATGTAAAACTAAGTATTCTAGTATACAGCTTATTGATGGTGCTGATTTAGTAAATAACTTTGATTTATTGCAAATAGATTTGCTCCATCCAAGTAGTGAAGGACATTATATAATGGGTAACATACTTTTAGAACAAATAAGTGAAAAAATAAAATTAGCACTGTAATAAAAGATATATTTATTAGATAGGAGAATATAAAATGAATGGTTTAATTGCACATGGTATTTTATGTAATAACAAAGGAGAAATTCTAATTATTAGAAGATGTAAATATCGAGAAGGTGGTAGACTTAATTTTCAACCTGAGAGATGGGACTTTCCAGGGGGAACAGTAGAAAAAGGCGAATTACCTCAAGATGCAGTAGTAAGGGAAGTTTTTGAGGAAGTTGGTATGGATGTAGAAGTAGAAAGAATTGCTTATGAGTTCTCAAACTATGATGAAAAGAAGGACAAGGTATTTACAACGCTAGTATATGTATGTAATATGATAGGAAATCGAGAAGTTAAATTACATTTAGAAGAACATGATCAATATGAGTGGATTTCAGTTGAAGAGTTACTGATAACCACTAAATTTGAATTAGTTAACTACATTATTCCTTCAATAAAAAATATCAGTAAATAGTTAATTGTTTATAACAGTTTTAGGCGCAGATTTTGAGCATATAAATATAGATAAGTATATGGGATTTAAGAAAATTCTTTTAGATATAGGAATAGAAACTATAGATATATGGACTGGACATGGTGTACAAGCTCTTATACTTTATAGGTTTTTGAATAACCAATTTTTACAAATAGTTATTGAAAAAATATTCTTAGCAATCATAAATTCCAAGGATATTTTCTAGGTGTGCCCCTGACTTACGGACAATTATTTGAATTAGGTATAACTATTTTGCAAATAATTTATCCGTAAATATAATTATAATGTTAATTAATAAAATGATAACCTTAAAATAATATTTACGGATAAAAATGAAATTTATTGAAATAAAAATGGGTATATTTTTTAATTAGTTGCATTATATATCATAAAGCACAAAATCAAATTTGAGTTTGTACGTTTTAATACATGAGTCATAGCATCTATTGAACCATTTTATACCACAGCTAAATAAACGGGACACTTTGACTATTTTGTTATTTATCTTTTTTGTAGTGTAGACTGCTATGCTACATCTATATTTTTCAGTGCTTAATAAAGCCCCATTGAATTTCTTTACACCTTTATTTATAGGGGGCATATCTCTTAGATACTTGATTTTTTCTTTTCCTTCTATTTTCACAAGCAAATCATTGGTACATCTTATACAATACTTTCAGTCAAGTTTATCTATAAATTTAAATAAATCTATATTCTTAAAACCTCTATCTGCTAGTAATATAAGTAAGCGTCAAAAAATTTCCGCCTACATTTAATTACTAATTTTTGCTAGAATTACAGATATCAAAAAAGGAGGATATCTATAATGCTTAACAAAATTGATTGGAAGAAAACTGTTAATGAATATTTAAAATTTAATAGTGCAACAAGAGAATTTTGTGATACAAGAAATATAACTAAGGGATAACTGTTTTATTATAAGAAAAAATTTTTAGAAACTGGTACTACATTTTGTCCAATAAATATTGATGAAAATGAAATGGATCTCACAGAAAATATTAATTTAAATAATAATTCAGAAAATGTAATAAACATAGAAATTGGAAATGCAAAGATATCTGTACCGGCAAGTAAAACAGCTTTAATTAAGGAATTAATTAGTATATGTTAGACATAGATAAAGTCAGTACAGTTTATTTAGCCTGCGGTGTAACGGATTTACGCAAAAGTATTGAAGGATTGATATCAGAAGTTGAAACACAACTTAAATTAGATCCTTTTGAAAAAGCACTCTTTGTTTTTTGCAACAGGCAAATGAATAGAATAAAAATATTGCATTTCGATGAAGGCTTTTGGCTATATTATTAAAGATTAGAGAATAATAAACTTAAATGGCTAATGACTAAGGAAGAAGCTTTAAAAATTAATAAAGAAGAATTAAGCAGGCTGCTTAAAGGATATGAAGTGAGAACAAATTCTAAATTTGCACCAATAAAGACAAAAAATTATTACTAAATTATACGTAAGCCCCCTATAAAAGCAATGAATATGAAATAGAGAGAAAAAACAGAAGGAGCTGTGTAATAAAGCAGATACTATTATTGCTGTAGGACCAAGATTATATGATTCGGCAATTAGAAAACAGTAAAAGATAAAGTTCATATGATAATACAAGGTCTTGAAGATATTAATGAGGGAAGGCATGCTGAAAATAAACATAAAGCAATTACTTTTGGAAGAGTTGAAAAGGAAAATGATATTATTTAAAGAAAGTAATTTAGAGAGTGTCACAAATGCTATTATTGAACTCCTTTCTCATTACGATAGATATTTAAGCAAGGCAAAAGCGTTAAAGGAAAGATGGTAAGAGAAATTTACATGGGAAAGAGCAGTGGAAAAGTTTCTTATTGCTATAAGGTAAGAAAGAGTTAATTTTCTTAGAAATGATCCTTAATTTAAGTAGCGTTAGTTTTACGAACATAGGAAGAAGTTATGTGATGTACGTTTAAAAATAGTACCACTTATTTTAAAGAAGAGATTATTCATCTATACGAGAGATTCTCCATTTTGTTTTGTATGGATTGCTTAAATCTATAACTATCCACATCGGATAAGACTATTGATAAGTTGTTGGTTCAAAAAATCTTGGACATAGGTGAATTAGTAAGCATTTTACTGTAGGTTTTAATGCATAATTGAGTGATATGTAGGAGAAAAATATTATTGAAATTTGGGAGTGATGTTACTTAAGAAACTCAGATTTGTATGTTTAACGGAGGGTTAATTTAGATCGAACTTTTTTACAAAAATAAATATATTTAAAATATAAAAAGATTAAATTTTGATCAATATTTTTTTCAAAATCTAGTCTTTTCGTTTTACCAAATAATCAGCTTTAGCGAGGTTATTTAAATCAAACTTTTTTACAAACCCACATCTATGTTTTATTTTGATGTTCTATAGATTTTATTAAGACAATTATGTAAAAATGAGGTAATTTTTTAAGTTTTGAAGTATAATGAAGATAGGATATTTAAAAATAAATACTATACTTTTTATTTTGAGGATAAATCATAAAATTTAGAATACTGATTATGTTTATAATGTGAAGTATGAGGCAGTTGCAGTGAAGTTATAATTATGTAAATAGGAGATGGTACGTTATATCCCTAAAAGAACTTTAGATGATGTACTTCGATATGTTGAAAATCAGTGTAAAGATGAATGTAAGGTTTTAAGTGCTAAACCAGAACAACATTTTAATGATATCGGTGAGGAAGTAATAGTTTGGAATGTCAAGACTGATTTAGAAGGAGCATTTTGGGTTGTAGAAGGAGATACAATACCAATGAATTTGTATTCACAAGAGGCATATTATTTCTCAGCGGATGAAGTCTATTCTTTTTATATTGGATTAATGGAAAGAATGTACAACGCATCATCAGAATATAAACTAGAAAATTTTGTAGAAGCAATAACATTAGAAAATGAAATTGCTCCACAATTATTTAGAAAACTTAAAAGCATAGCAACACTAATTGATTCAGCGATAGAAGTTGAAGATTTTCAATCAATAGGTGTTTAATGTCGAGAGGTTTTGAGCTGTACGTTAAGAATGAAAGTATTATTGATTGGAAAATAAAGGAATCAGCTGGTTTAAGAAGTAATGTTTCTGATATAAACTACATTTTAATTTATAATAATATAGGCACTACTTACCAACTTAATTTCACGGAAATTAAGAAATAAAAATATAAACTAAGGGAAACTTACCGACTTAAATTGGAGTAGTTAAATTAGTGGCTAAGCAATACTAAGGTATTGATACACTTGAAACTTACTAACTTTATTTAGTTAATACAATAGATAGATTTACAATAAAGTTTGATTAAAAATTAAATTAAGAATCATGAATGGAAGTAGGAGAAATCCAAAACCATTCATGATTTTTTTGCTTTAAAGTTGTCAGTAAAAACGTAGCACTAATTTGAACTTATATAAATTGAATTGACAGATAATTTAAACTATTATAATAATATAGAATTAATAAAGTTAATTTATTAATTTTTTGTAAGAATGATATTTAAGTAATTTTATGACTCTTTATAAGTTCGAATGTTAAATAAATAACGTTTATGATTTTGCATAAACCTTAATTGTTTTAATAAAATAAAGGTATGAGTCGTGAAAATAAATATGGAATACAATTTTTTTGGACTTATATGATGATATATCTAGTTTAAAGTATGAAATATATCCTTATGCAGGTGTGTTGAAGTCATTAACTATACTTACTATTGTTAAATAAATAACAATTAATTAAATAATGTGATAAGGTTAGGCAATATTTAATTTTTAATATAAATGTGATCAGCAAATATTTTCAAGATGCCTTAAATAAGCAAAACATTAGATAGTATTGGTTTTGCTATTTAAATAAATTCAATTATATATTTTAAAAGATGAAAGTGGGGTAATTTTATGAAAGTTAGTAATTCAGAGCAATTAAAGAAAAAAATTGAGCAAATAAGGGAAGCACAAAAGGAATTTGCAAAGTTTTCTCAAGAACAAGTTGATAAAATTTTTAGAGAAGCAGCTATGGCAGCGCTTAATGAAAGAATACCTCTTGCTAAAATGGCAGTTGAAGAAACTCGCATGGGGATATTTGAGGATAAGGTTATTAAAAATCATTTAGCTTCGGAGTATGTTTATAATAAATATAAAAATGAAAAAACTTGTGGAATCTTAGAAACTGATGATGCTTTTGGGATTACAAAGATAGCTGAACCAATAGGGGTTGTTGCAGCTATAGTTCCAATAACAAATCCAACCTCAACAGCTATATTTAAATCTTTAATAGCATTAAAAACTAGAAATGGAGTGATTTTTTCACCACATCCTAGGGCTAAAAAATCAACTATAGCTGCAGCTAAGGTAATACTTGATGCAGCAGTTAAAGCTGGTGCGCCAGAAAACATAATTGGATGGATAGATGAACCATCAATTGAACTTTCACAAATCGTTATGAAAGAGGCTGACATTATTTTAGCAACAGGTGGTCCTGCTTTAGTTAAGGCTGCTTACTCATCAGGTAAGCCAGCAATTGGTGTTGGTGCTGGAAATACACCAGTTATCATTGATGAAACTGCTCATATTAAAATGGCTGTTAACTCAATACTTCTATCAAAAACTTTTGACAATGGTGTTATCTGTGCTTCAGAACAAGCTATCGTTGTAATAGATAAGATATATGACGAGGTTAAAAATGAGTTTATAGATAGAGGGGCGTATTTCTTAAAAGGCGATGAAGTAGATAAGGTTAGAAAAACAATAATGATTAATGGTTCTGTAAATCCAGATATCGTTGGACAAAGTGCTTATAAAATAGCTCAATTAGCAGGAATTGAAATTCCAGAAGCAACTAAGGTTTTAATTGGAGAGGTTGAATTAATCGGACCAGAAGAGCCATTATCACATGAAAAATTATCTCCAGTCTTAGCTATGTACAAGGTAAGAACCTTTGATGAAGCCCTTGATAAGGCTTGTAAGCTTTTAGCATATGGTGGAATGGGACATACTTCTGTTTTATATACTGATGAATTACTGTGTAAAGATAGAATTGAAAGCTTTGGTGCAGCAATGAAGACTTCAAGAACATTCATAAACATGCCAGCTTCACATGGTGCAGCAGGAGACACATATAACTTTAAGGTAGCACCTTCATTTACATTAGGCTGCGGTTCTTGGGGTGGAAACTCAGTATCAGAAAATGTTGGAGTTAAACACTTATTAAATGTTAAGAGTGTAGCAAGAAGGAGAGAGAATATGCTTTGGTTTAGGATTCCAGAAAAGATTTACTTTAAATATGGTTGTTTAGGAATGGCTCTCGAAGAATTAAAAGATATGCACCGAAAAAAAGCCTATATTGTAACTGATAAGGTTTTATATGATTTAGGAGTTTTAGATAATGTTACAAAGGTGTTAGAACAAATTGGTGTGGATTATAGAATATTCTACGATGTACAACCAGATCCGACTCTTGAAAGTGCTAGAAAAGGTGCTAAGGAAATGCTTAATTTTGAGCCTGACACTATAATTGCAGTTGGCGGAGGTTCACCGATGGATGCAGCGAAAATTATGTGGGTTCTTTACGAGCAACCAGATGTGGCTTTTGAAGATTTAGCAATGATTTTTATGGATATCAGAAAGAGAATCTACAATATGCCTAGAATTGGTAAAAAGGCCACCCTTGTTGCTGTTCCTACATCAGCAGGTACTGGTTCAGAAGTAACTCCATTTGCAGTTATCACCGATGAAAAGACAGGGGTAAAATATCCATTAGCAGATTATCAACTAACTCCTGGTATGGCTATAATTGATGCCGAATTAATGATGAATATGCCAAAAGGATTAACAGCAACATCAGGAATTGATGCTTTAACACATGCAATTGAAGCTTATGTATCTGTACTTGCTTCAGACTATACTAATGGTTTAGCATTAGAAGCTGCAAGATTGATCTTTAAGTATTTACCACTAGCATACACTGAAGGAACAACTAATATAAAAGCTAGAGAAAAAATGGCTCATGCATCAACAATAGCAGGTATGGCGTTCGCTAATGCATTCTTAGGGGTATGCCACTCAATGGCACATAAATTAGGAGCAGAACACCATGTACCGCACGGAACTGCAAATTCATTATTAATTAACGAAGTAATAAGATTTAATTCAGCAGAAGACCCAAGAAAACAAACTGCTTTCCCACAATATAAATATCCAAATGCTAAGTCTAGATATGCTAAGATGGCTGATTATTTAAAGTTAGGTGGAGAAACAGAGGATGAAAAGGTTGAAGCATTAATCAATGCTATAGATGAATTAAAGATGAAATTAAATCTTCCAATGACAATTAAGGAAGCAGGAGTATCAGAAAAGAAATTCTATGCTACTTTAGATAGGATGTCTGAATTATCTTTTGATGATTTATGTACAGGAGCTAACCCAAGATATCCATTAATAAGTGAAATTAAACAAATGTTTATTAATGTTTTAGATAAAACAGAAGTTGAAAAATAAGTAGCAGTAACAGAAGAAAAACATTATAATTATAAATAAGGTGCTTATAGTAATGAATAAGCACCTTATTTTTTATACAGTAAGTTTAAATTTTTTTACCTTCATTTTTTAGAAACTTTTTTCTTTGTTATATACAACAATAAAATAACTTTGGCTTTTATATATTTCACTAAAGTTTTTTTATTAATACCATTTTAACATTCCATATAGTATACTATATTAAGTATAAACTACGTCAAGTCAACTCAATCAAATATAAGAGGCGTTATAATGAACACTGAACTTAAGGAATAAATACAATTGATAATTGATGAGGACTTAAAAGCAGATTATTCTCCAAAATGGCCAAGACTAGAGCATATACTTTATTCTCAAATTGTCGCAGACATTTTAGATGAAAATAAACCTATAATGAGATTAGAAGTGATTCCTTCCGTTATTGAGAGTCCAAACTAGAAATTATCATTGACTTATAGAATACTATAATTAATTTAGAATAGGAGGATGATTTTTCATGTTAACACAACCATTGTCTCAACTTGTTTCAGATTATGAAAATTACTATATTACTGCATTTGATAATGAACTTTATTACTATAAGGCTACAAATACTCTTGATGAACTTATAAAAAGGTCAATATATAGCGATTATAGGTTTAAACTTAGTTTAGGTAAATCTAATCAATATTGTATCAACAACACTTCGCTTTCTGATATGAATAACTATTGTAAAATAACTAATGTTCGAATTAATTTATTGAAATGCATAAAATTTGAGGATTTATTAAAAGTAATGTATTACCCACAACAAATTAGTTTAATTACAGGATTTGATCCTATATACATATATGATAACTGCCTGCGTTTTGGTGTTAACACCTGCGTAACTTTAAATCCAGATAGTGGAGCTAAGAGAGGAATAATCTTACCTGATTATATCTATATTCATAATGAGTCACAAAATGGAGCGCAAAATTTATTTCAAAGTTTAAGTATACCTTATATACCTAAATATCATCCTTGGGATAATAAAAAAGAATTTCCTTACCTTGAACTGAGTGATTTTCCTTCCCCTTTAAACAAACTTTTACCTTATCATATAGAAAACTTTTTATTCATATATGAAGATCAATTATAGAACTTCGATTAAATTTAACTCTAGCAATAGTAAAAGCATCATTAATTTGAACTGCACCCTGTCAAGTAGATAGATTAAAAAATAAAAATTTAAGCTGATAAGGTCTGATTTCGATATTCAATTGGAGTCAGGCCTTTCAAATTTTTCTGTAACCTTTTTGTATTGTAAAAAACTATGTATTCATCAATTGCTTGTTTCAATTCTTCATATGCATAAAACTTTTGCAAATAGTACATCTCGCATTTGAGAGTTCCCCAAAATCCTTCCATCGGCCCGTTGTCTATACACCTACTGACACGTGACATGCTCTGAATTGCATTGATACTATCAAGTTTAGCTTTAAAATTTTTATTCGTATACTGAAATCCGCTGTCACTGTGAAAAAGTGGCTTCGCAGTCGGATTAGCAATTACTGCTAAGTCAAATGTATCAAAAACAAGTTGATTGTCATTTGAGTGACCGACAACATAAGAAACAATGCTCTTATCAGCCAAATTAAATATTGCGCTGAGGTAAGCCTTTTTGCCATTAAGTAGTTTAAATTCTGTAACATCTGTTAACCATTTTTCATTTGACTTTTTTGCATAGAATTCTCTATTTAATTTGTTTTCTGCTGTGATTTGTGGAGTACTCTGTAGATAAGACTTTCTCTTTTTTCTTATAACTGATTTCATGTTAATAGACTTCATTAATCTATAGATTCGTTTATGATTATACTGTTTATTAAGAAGTCGATTTATATTCATTGTTATCCGACGGTATCCATAAATACCATGTACATCTTCATAAAGCTTAACAATCTCTTTTAGTATTATTGAATTCTCTTTATCTAATTCAGTCTCTAAACGGTTAATCCATTTGTAGTAAGATGATCGTGCAATACTAGCTAAATTGCATAAATCAGCTACTGGATAGTCGTTTTCCTCATGTAATTCTTTTATAGAGATATATTTATATTATTGGAATATTTTAGTATTTATCGCCTTCTTTCTACTTAAGATTGCATTAGAATATTTTTACGGTATGCAACCGGAGTATCACCATATATTTTTTTAAATGTTATAGAGAATTTGCTTGTACTTGAATATCCTAAATTGTGCGCAATATCTTCAATTGTAAGTGAATTATTATCAAGAAGTATCAATGCATATTTCATTTTACTAATACGAATATATTCACCAATCGTCATATTATATACTTTTTTAAATGATTCCCTAAGTTTTGTTTTACCCATTGATGCTATTTTGCATAAGTGAAGAATATCTGGTGGATTGCTAATATTATTATCAATTTTAGATTTAACTAATTGCAGACATTTTAAATCATTTGAAGAAATTAAAGTAGATTTATTTCTTAGGCACTTCTTTTCATTATTAAAATTAATCATTATAATTGAAAGAAGTTCTCCAACTTTGCTTTCATAAAATAAACGAGATTGTTCATATGTTAAGAGTTTTTTCTTTATCTGCAGAAATAATAAGTTCATTTCTGGAGTATCATAATTTAATGACTTCCATTTGTAGGCCTGGTCAAAGTCAAAATCTTCTTTAGAAAATCTTTTTTCAATACTATGTTTTATAAAATCTTCAAAAATAAGAATACCTACATATTTTATAGGAGTATTTTCTTTATAATAAATGCGTCCTTTTTTAGTTTTGTTTAAATATACATTTATTCCTTTAGAAACATGATATGATTTTTTCCCATTTTGAATTAACACAATATCGCCTGATTCAATTAAATATATTTTCATAAACATTGAATTAATCTGATAATGATGTTCTATAGGTATATAAGGAAGCCAATCGCCAACAGATATAAATAAACCATGGCAAGGATTGATCTGATAAATAAAACCTTGTCCATATTCAGGCAAAGGATAAAAAAATTCTCCTTCATTTTGTTGCTCTTTATAAAAATAAATTTCATCAATTATGGAGCCATAACCTTTTTCATGAGCACAATCAGATTCTATATTATTAAACAAGTTAATCCCTCCAATACGTAGTTATATTTTAATTATAGATAAGTTTAAAATCCTGATATATCTTTTTTTAGTTCCTAAATATCGTTATAACAGTTGTAACTATATTTAGGTAATATTTGAATATATAGGAATAACAAACATCTACTATATAAATATAACCTTTTTTTATATGATTGACAATGAGAATTATTTTCGATAACATACAAGAGATATGTATTTAAATAACTATCAAGGGATATTTTTGAAAATAAAATTATATTAAAAAACAAATAATGCTTTAACTAAATTTGGGCGGGATAGTATGTAAAGTAATATGGTAATGCAGGATGCAAATTACAAACGACTTGTTATTTTATTTCATATGTTTTAAATGGGAGGTGATAATTCTTGGAAGAAAAGTATATGGAGAGAGTGTTAGAATTAGCTAGAAGAGGAATAGGAAGAGTAAATCCAAATCCATTAGTTGGGGCTGTTATAGTTAAGGATGGTGAAATAATTGGAGAAGGATATCATGAATGTTATGGAAGAGCACATGCAGAAAGAAATGCTGTGAAAAATGCAACAAAAGATGTAGAAGGCAGTACAATTTACATTACACTGGAGCCTTGTGCTCATTATGGCAAAACACCACCATGTGTAGATTTATTAATACAAAATAAATTCAAAAAGGTTGTAATAGGAATGCTAGATCCAAATGAACTAGTTGCAGGAAAGAGTATAGAAAAATTAAAGCAACATGGAATTGAAGTTATAGTTGGAGTCAAGGAAGAGGAATGCAAAAAACTGAATGAGATTTTTATAAAATATATTACATCAAAAATACCCTTTGTGATTTTAAAAAGTGCAATGTCACTTGATGGAAAAATAGCAACTTATATTGGGGAATCTAAGTGGATTACTTCTAAAGAATCAAGAGAGGATTCGCAGAATTTAAGAAACAGGATGCATTCAATTATGGTAGGAGTAAATACAGTTATTGCTGATGATCCGGAGCTTACATGTAGAATTAATAGTGAAAAAAATTTAATTAGAATTATTGTAGATACGAATCTTAGAATTCCTTTAAATTCAAAGGTAATTAAAAATCAAGATAAACATACTATTGTCGCAACTACATTAAGTGCTGATGAAAATAAAAAGCAAATGTTAAGAAATTTGGGAATTAAAATTATAGAAGTTCCAAGTAAGAATGATAAAGTAGATTTAAAAGAATTTGTTAAAAGACTTGGGCAGGAAGGTATAGATTCTATACTTGTTGAAGGTGGAGGAACACTAAATTTTTCAGCTTTGCAAGAAGATATAGTTGATAAAGTCATAGTTTACATTGCTTCTAAAATATTAGGCGGAGAAAAGAGTAAAAGTATTATAGCAGGCCAAGGATTTTCTAAATTAGAGGAAGCAGTCCAATTGACCGATATGAGATATAGAAAAACTGGAAAAGATTTATTCATAGAGGGATATATAATAAAAAAATAATAAGGAGGAAAGGATGTTTACTGGGATAATTGAAGAGGTTGGAATATTACAAGAATTTAATTTAGGTAATGGCTTTGGAGTAATGGAAATTAAGTGCAGAAATGTTTTAGAGGACACTAAAATAGGTGACAGTATAGCTACCAATGGAATTTGTTTAACTGTTAAGGAAAAAACGTATCAGTCATTTAAGGCAGAAGTAATGGGAGAAACTTTAGCTAAAAGTAATTTAGGAAGTCTTAAGACTGGAGATAAATTAAATCTTGAAAGAGCTTTAAGATTGAGTGATAGACTTGGTGGACATATTGTAAGTGGACATATAGACGGTATTGGTAAAATAATTTCAATAAAACAAGAAATGGATGGAACATGGTTTACTATTTCTGCTCCTAGAGAAGTTTTAAGGTACATTATATATAAAGGCTCCATAGGAATAGATGGTATGAGCTTAACTGTTGCTTATGTTGATGAGGAAGTGTTTAAGGTTTCAGTTATACCACATACTTTGGATAATACTATTCTGCCATATAAAAAAATTAATTCAGTAGTAAATTTAGAATGTGATTTAGTAGGAAAATATATTGAAAAATTATTTAGTGGAAAAAATGAAGATAAAGAAGTTAAAAAACGTGATATTGGTATGGATTTTCTAAAAAATAGCGGCTTTTAATCAGTTAACAGTTAATAATTAAAGTTAACTGTTGAGGAAGAAAAGGCTGAACTTTTCAAAAATACATTTTTATAATTTTTAAAAGAGCTATTTTTAAGTTTTGATTAATTTAATATTTTTCATTATTGAAAATTTAAGTACATAAAAAAGTTTTAACTTTTACTAAAAACTATATAAATACAAAATGAAGTCAGGAGATATAAATATGAAGTTTAATAGTATAGAAGAGGGATTAAAAGATATTAAGGCAGGAAAAATGGTAATAATTGTTGATGATGAAGGAAGGGAAAATGAAGGAGATATAGTGATTCCGGCAGAAATAGCTACTGGAGAAAATATTAATTTTATGATTAAGTATGCAAGAGGTTTAGTCTGTGCACCAGTAGAAGAAGAAATTGCAATTAAATTAGGGTTAAATCCCATGGTTGAAAAAAATACAGATAATCATGAGACAGCATTTACGGTTAGTATAGATCACGAAGATACTACAACAGGAATATCAGCTTTTGAAAGAGCTTATACGATAAATAAGCTTCTAACTACTACAGAAAAAGATGAATTTAGAAGACCGGGGCATGTATTCCCATTAATAGCTAAGAATGGTGGAGTTCTTGAAAGAAAAGGGCATACAGAAGCATCAATAGATTTAGCAAAACTTGCAGGTTTTAAAGGTGCAGCAGTTATATGTGAAATAACAAATAATGATGGAACTATGGCCAGACGAGAGGACTTGTTTAAGTTTGCCAAAGAACATGATTTGAAAATTTTAACAATAGAAGATTTAATTAAATATAGACAACAAGAGCATTTAAGTATAACTAGGGAAGTAGAAACTAAACTTCCAACTAAATATGGAGACTTTAAAGTATTGGGATTTAACGAAAAAAATTCATCAAAATGCCATCTGGCTTTAATTAAAGGTGATATTACAACTAGTGAGCCAATGCTTGTTAGAGTTCATTCTGAATGCTTAACTGGCGATGCCTTAGGCTCTAGGAAATGTGATTGTGGTGAGCAATATGAAGCGGCAATGGAGATGATAGTAAAAGAAGGAAGAGGAATACTCTTATATATGAGGCAGGAAGGAAGAGGAATAGGTCTTTTAAATAAACTAAAGGCGTATGAATTGCAAGATACAGGTTTAGATACAGTAGATGCTAATTTAACTTTAGGTTTTAAAGAAGATATGAGAGATTATAAAATAAGTGCAGATATGCTGAAGATTTTAGGGATAAGTAATGTTAGATTGATTACAAATAATCCAGCCAAAATAGAGGGGCTTGAAAAAAATAATATTAAAGTGGTTGAAAGAGTTCCAATTCAAATACCTGCAAATAAAAATGACAGATTTTATTTAATAACAAAGAAAGAAAGAATGAATCATTTATTAAATATTTAAAAATTTCAATATAAAATAATTTGAATACATGGAGGAAATATAATGAATATATTTGAAGGAAATTTAATATCACAGGGATTAAAGTTTGGAATTGTAGTAGCAAGATTTAATGAATTTATTGGTAGTAAGCTTTTAGAAGGTACATTAGATGGACTAAAAAGACATGGTGCTAGTGAAGAAGATATTGATATTACTTGGGTTCCAGGTGCTTTTGAAATCCCATTAGTAGCTAAGAAAATGGCGAAAAATTCTAAGTATGATGCAGTTATTTGTTTAGGCGCTATAATAAAAGGAGCAACTTCGCATTATGATTATGTTTGCTCAGAAGTATCAAAGGGAATTGCACATGTTTCCCTTGAAAGTGAAAAACCAGTAATATTTGGTGTACTTACAACAAATACTATAGAACAAGCTATTGAAAGAGCAGGAACTAAAGCAGGAAATAAGGGCTATGAATGTGCAGTTTCAGCTATAGAAATGGCTAATTTATTGAATAATATAAAATAAATATAAAAACTAATAATTCAAAATCTACACTTATTGTAGATTTTGAACAAAGTTAGATCATCTATAATAAAGTTCGATCATTCGATCATTAAAAAAAAGTTTGCTCAAAATTTAATATAAAATTGGCTAATATACTCTTCTAAACGGCTTAATTACGTAAAATTAAATGATTTTAATTAAACTTTATTACAAACCAAAAAAACTGTCTCTAAATTAGCTCAAAAGCCTATTTAGAGACAGTTCTTTATAGAGTTACGAATTTAATCTGAAAGTTCTTAGAAGTTGAATTGGTTATAGATTTGGTTCATGATATTATAAACTATTGGATCCTTTGCTTTTAGCTGGCTTCGGAAGCTCGTTCTGAAGAATCTACTAGAGGTTTCAGCAAAGTTTTCATGTGAATAGTCCCAACCATAAGAACCAGCGTAGAAATTATTCTTTTTAATAGAATCATCATAAAGTTTATTCCAGAGTGTGACTAAGTTGCCAGTTCCATAATTGATCTTAGTTCTAGGATCTACTCCAAAGTAAAAATCATTAGTTGTTGATGTTGAATCCTCGATGCAATGTGCCATTTCATGAAACATGATTTCGACTGCCCCTTCTGAATCTGTCATAGTACCAGCTATCAAACGCATTCCAAATCCATCATTTGGATTACCGAATTTTTCATTGGCATCAAGAGCTCCTGGTTTTTCCAAGATAATATAAATACCATTACCATTGTTTGTTAGTGTTTTGTACCATGTATTATTCAACTTTGAGTCAAAATAAAGTTTATTTAGTACATATGGTATGTATTTTTTTGTGTTCAAAAATTCAGCTGTTGTAGAATTATCATAACCAAAAATATAAACTGCTAGGCTTTTTGCTCCACTTGGGTTGGTATTGTATGTAGCATTAGCGTTTTCTGTTGGGTCAGCATATGCATATGCAACTTTGGTGCAATTTTGAACCAAGCCTTTGAACTCTTGAGTTCTTTTGCTAATATTAGCCTTAACCTTACTAGCAGGCAGTACTTTAACAGTAGTTTTATTGATGTAATCATCTGGATTAACAGAAGTATTATTTGATGCTTTAGAAGAATCTTTTATTGTACTTAAAGTTGATTCATCAAAAGTGTTTCCTGTTGTGTTTAAAGTTGTTGCTGCAAAAGCAGTATTTCCAATCATCATTAAAGAACTAGTCATGACTATTGCTGCTAAAGCAGTAACAATTCTTTTTCTTTTTAACATTTTTATCCCCCATTTCAAATTTGTTATTTAGATTTTTTAACGAAATTAAGACTTATTGCTATTACTTTACACTAATTTGATAAATCGTAGAAGTGTTTTATCCTAAAATGAAGAAATACCATCGTTATTGTTGCTAGGTGTAAAGTAGTTACTAAAATATAGCTTTAAACAACCAATATTTCCAATAGATCACACTCTAAAAGTGAAATTTTATATGTAAATAACATAAAGGTTTAATTTACCCTATTTTTATAGTTTGTTTGCCCCTAGTGATATAGATGTGGGTACTACCTGTGATAGCAAATTAATAGATGACAAAACTAGTATGTTAGAAATTTCTATCAAGTTACCGGTTTTTACACATATCTTGGCGTGTACCCTATTATATCTTTCTAAATGGATAAAATATTATTGAATTTGGATACTTTTGAATAAACTTTATTATAAAAATAAAACAAGATTATTTCTTAAAATTAAAGTTTTGATTGAACTTTGTTCTAAATCATATTTTATTAATTTACGTGTTTATCACATTTATAGGATCCGGTTTAATACAATTTTATTAAAAACTTACATAATATTGGATTTAAGTTAGCACAAAATGACCTTCAAAAAGCTAGAGTAATTTGGATTTACAATGCTGCCGCAAACGGTGAGCCGGTAGAAAAAAATTTGAGTATTTAAAAATAGCTTAGGAATCTGTTTGGTTATTCAAATGAAAATGCACTATTATAGCTTTAATATTTAATTAGATATATTTAACTAATAAAGATAATCATACAAATATAGGACCGTAGATAATTTTGTTCTTATACAAAATTATCTACGGTCTAATGTTAATTCCTTTAAAATTATAATAAATTTCTTGTAAAACTTCTAAGACTCTAGGATGATTTTTCTTAATGCAAAAAGATCGGATGTATTTATTCTTGTATCTTTATTTATATCTGCATTTGTTTTATTTATATTACCTGTTCCTTCAAGTACATATTTTTGTAATGCTGTATAATCTAACACATTAACGTTGCCATCATTATTCACATCACCATATAGAATTGTAGGGTTTTCTGGCTCCTTAGAGGAATCAGATACATTTATGTTTAGAACAGGATCAGTACCTGCACTGAAGTCAAATGTAAGGCTTGTATTACCAACTGCTTGTTTTACAAGGTAGCTTTTTGAAATAGTTACAGTAGTGTTTGAAACTATATAATCTGTTCCAGACATCAATTCAGATGTACCATTTTTGATAGTATTTAGTGTATTTCCGTTTAGTGCCATAGTTACCACAACATCAGCCTGTGAAGAAGTATTCTTATCAAAAGCGTCAGTTGTAGGAGTAATTGTGGAATTAGAAGTATTACCTGCGCCCATACCGCTCATTATTGCATCGATGATTCCTTGTTGTGTTATAGTACAGTTAGATCTGTTAAATAATCCAAAACCATACTGTCCGTTGTATCCGTTATCCCAATAAACAGGTACACAGCCATACTGCTTGGCAGTTGAGCATACTGTTTTTGCAAATTTTGCACGATAATTATTGTTAGTTGAATCAGCATTTGTTTTATCTACTGAACCATATTCTCCAATTACAACAGGATATCCTTGTACTACGAATTTATCGTACATAGACTTGAATTGTGAATTCAAATAGTCTTCTTGGCCCCAAGTTGATTTTTTTCCATTGTTAGTAGCTGTTGCACCCCATTGTGTTATTGCTCCAGATTCTTCACCACAGAAATCCCAAGGTGAGTAATAATGAGCTGATATCATTATTCTCTTTTCAGAACTTGGAACAGTGGCTGATCTGTAAGTATCTGTAGGAAGTACAAAACCATAGTTACCTACGGTGTAATCAATATTGGTATTCCAGCCAGGAACTAGAAGCCATCTTGCGCTGTTGTTTCCGCCAGTTTTTCTTATTGTATCAACAAAGATTTGATTATAAGAATTTATGTTTGAATAATATGTGGTGTTAGGTGTACCATATGTGCCATCAAATTCTTCATTCATTGATTCAAACACCAAATGCTCATTGTAATTTACAAAGGTATTTGCAATTTGTTGCCATACTTTTTCATATTTTGCTTTAATAGTTGTTTGGTCGCTTGAATTGCATAGAAGCCATGAACCAGTAACTGGATTATAGCCGTCTCCGTGTATATTGATGATTACATACATGTCTTGGCTGTAAGCGTAATCAACAACTTCTTTTATTCTAGCAAGCCATGCAGGATCAATAGTGTAATTAGGTGCACTTCCTATTTTATTCAAATATGAAACAGGAATACGGATTGTTTTAAAGCCAGATGCCTTTACTTTTTGAATGAAAGCCTTTGTAATTGTGGGATTACCCCAGGCTGTTTCATTAGGTGTACCGTTAGAACTGGCTTCAAGTTGATTTCCTAAATTCCAGCCTGCACCCATTGAGGAAACAATTTGTGTAGTATTTAATTGAGTAAAATCAGATGTTATTGCAGTTGCTGCAAGTGCAACTAAACTCTGGCTAGGAATGGCAGCTGCAAATAGGAAAGTTATAGCTAGTAAAAAAAACTTAAATGACTTAATTTTTGACATAATTAAACATCCCTCCATATTTTATTTTTCTTATATATATTTTTATTGGCTACAGTTCATTGACATTTTATTTGCTTTGAATGTTTGCTTTGTGGTTCAATTCATTTCCGGAAACGGTTACTTCATAAAACCTATGTCTGTATAACAAACATAGTGGTTCTGTTTTTAATTTGTGTATAAAGCTCAACCAGATATTGAATGTGCAATTGCAGCCTGATAATTTTAATTATGTAACCCATAATAAGTTTGCTGCTCATGTAATAGATTGCAAAAATATCTGTATGCTATTAAATATATGCATGTCCATTTATACTACATACTATATTTTAACTAATAAAATATGTAGCGAAAGCATAAAAAATATAGTAATTATTGAGCTTCCTACAACTATATAATGACATAACATTCAAAATAAATAAATATATTTTCCTTAAAATACATAAAATAGATATTAAAAGACAATATTTTCTTGTTACGCTTAAAAACAGAGCTTTAGTGATATTAATATTGCTTTTTTATAACTTATATAATTACTTTTAATTATAATATAGCCCGAGTTCATCATGTCCATCAAAATAGGTAAGAGTAAACTATTATCGTAGAACATCTATTTTAAGAATAAAACGAACACTTTATAAAAATACGTAGAATATCTACTTTTTATGCGTTATTTTGACCATTTAAAGATAAACCTATTTATTTAACACATATATTTATGAGAGTATATCATTATAAGTAGTCTATAGTAATTAGTTTTTTACGTTAAAACATCTTATTATTATGATGAAAAAAGTTTAAGGGGGAAAAATTATGATTAAAGTAAAACTAAGTTGTATCATTATGTCGGCTGTAATGTTTGTAAGCTTTTCTGTAAGTAGTATTACTGCCAATGCAGAAACAACAAACAGTAAAATTTCTAATGCAGTTACTGCTAAAGCAACAACTACGAAGGCAACTAATTTAACTCTAGCGAATATACCTGCTAATCTAAAACCTTCTATTGAGTGGGTGTGGAATAACAGAATGGTTAAAGAAGGGTCAACAAATCGTAAAAATTTAATTTTTGATCAAATCTATGCAGGTAAAGGAACTCTTAATTATGTTGTACGTTGGCAATCAAATAAGAGCATTACTCTTCAACAACGTAAAGATATTGCCTTAATGCTTAACCGTCAAGTAAATAATTGGGTAACAAAAGCTCTTAAAGGATATGATGGCTGGCCTTATAATACAGTTACCGTAAAAGTAGTAGGTTGGGCTTGTTCTAATCCGTCATTAATACAAAATAAACAATCTAATGAAACAGTTTATACAGACTATATTACTGATGAATTGAGCAAAGCAGATCCAAGTATTCCTGCTAAGCTACCTATTGCACCTACTTCACTTTCTAGAGCTGAACACTTTGAAGATAAATCATACTCCTATCCTGGTGGAATAGATAAACGTTTTGATATGTATCTATGGGGAACATCTAATTTTCAAGGTGGTGCTGGTGGAGATTGGGGACAACGTATCTCTGATGATTACATACTAAACACCGTGAACTCAAATGAATCTCATATAATTGAACATGAAATGGGACATGGTTTTGGACTACCAGATTTTTATGAAGATGCTGATCGTCCACCAACTGGATTCCCTACCCCTACTATTATGTGGGCTGGAAATTCCACAACTATAACTGATTGGGACATTTGGATGTTACGTTATACATGGAGTCAATTAAAGAAAGATAAATCCCGTTTCTAATCAAGTTAAAAATTTAGAAATGTAAAAATTAATTCAAAAAAGCAATAACATAATATTCTTATCTCATTTCTTAAAAGAATATATGTGCTTTAGATGATTTAATAGTTTTTTTAAGTCTGTGTCCAAGCTATACACGGTAGTTGGTCACAGACTTGAATTCATGGAGTACTCTTAATTGAGCGATTTCATATTTACTAACCGGCTAATTTTCTAGTTTTGTGTTTTAAACTTAAGTAGTTTGGTTACAAATTGCATATATCATATGATAGAAATTTAAAATATGTTTTAAGGGTGTGAATTTATGAAAAAAGGATTAAAAGCAGTAGTTTCTTTAGTCATGATGTTTGTACTTTCTATGGGTTCTTCTGCACAAGCTATAACATCAAAGGCGCCAGTACCTCCAACAATAGGAAATGGATCATATAAAACTGGAGTATATCGTAACGTATTTGTTGAGGGCGGTATTACAGATGCAAAAACCTCTCAAAATAAATTAAATGAAATGTGGAATACATATTTTAAAAGTAATGATCCTAACTATACTAAACGTATCTATCATGAGATTGGTAGTGATATGGCTGCCATACATGAAAAACCTACAGATGATGTTATAACTGAAGGGCAATCATATGGAATGATGATTTGTGTTCAGATGAATAAAAAAGATGAATTTGACAAACTATGGAAGTTTGCAAAAACATATATGTATAGATCATCTGGACAATATAAAGGATATTTTTCTAATAAAGTTAGTGGTAGTGGCAAAATAGTTGATGAAGGGCCTGCCCCTGATGGTGAAGAATATTTTGCAGCAGCATTATTTATGGCAGGATCACGTTGGGGAAATGGCTCGGGTATATTTAATTATGCAAATGAAGCTAATTCAATACTTAATGTTATGTTGCATCAACAGCCAGATGGATGTCCAACAGTTGTAGATTTAAAAAATAATCAAATTAAATTTGCTCCTTACTGTAACTGGACAGATCCATCATATCATGTTCCTGCTTTTTATGATTATTTTGCATTAAAGTCAAGTTCAAAAACAGATCAAGTAACATGGGGGAAAATGGCAACAACAAGTCGCCAAATGTGGTTAAAATTTGCACCAGGTGGTACAGGTTTAAATCCATGCTATGCAACCTTTGATGGTAAGCCATATGATGATCCCAATGTTAATCATGGATATGGTGGCAATTTTAAATCAGATGCTTATAGAACTGTTATGAATGCAGCTGTTGACTATTCTTGGTGGGCTGCAAATTCAAATGAAATAACCTATGCAAATAATGTAGCTAATTGGTTTAACAGTAAGTTAAAAGAAAACAAAGATAGTTATCCTTGTGAGTATAGTATGGATGGAACTGCATTAGTTTCATATGAAAGTAATGCATTATATGCATGTAATGCTACAGTTGCATTAGCTTGTAATAGTGGGTCGTGGAATAATGGTTATGGGATGGCTGATAAGTTCTGGAGAAGTATGGCGTATATTCCTACAGGAGATTATAGGTATTGGAATGGACTGATTAGTATGTTAGGAATGCTTCATTTGACTGGAAATTTTAAAATTTATAAATAAGATAGTCAAAATAGAGCTTTATAATTTTATTTAGGGACATAAATTACAAGTAGTTTGAATTTTTATTAATGTTCATTGTAATTAATAAAATCAACTGCTTAGAGTATCTATTTTGTAGATACTCTGAAACTAAATTTATAAAAAAGAGGAGAGTATTATTATGTTTAAATCAAAATTAAAATATGTATCTTTGGTATTCGTTTTATCACTTATTCTAAGTGTTTCAGGAATAATGTTACAACCTTCTCAAAAAGTATATGCTAAAGGGCCTGCTACTGGATCTTTAGAAGAGACAACCATAGCAGATATTGTAAAGAACCAGCAACTAGATGGAGGTTGGATAAAGTATTATGGCGAAAAAAGAGAAGAATGGAGTAAGTCAACTATTGATAACAAAGCCACTTATACAGAAATAAGAAGATTAGCAGCTGAGTATATAAAAACAAAAAATAGTACATATTCTGATGCAGCCATAAAAGGAATTAATTTCTTACTAAATATGCAATATGAGAATGGAGGATGGCCACAAGTTTATAAAAGTTCAGGTTATCATACACATATCACATACAATGATGATGCAATGGTAAATGTAATGATTCTTTTAGATGAAATTGCAAATAGAAAAGGTAATTTCTCATTTGTAGAAATCAATTTAGCTAATAGATGTAAAACAGCAGTTGATAAAGGTGTAGATTGTATATTAAAAACTCAAGTTAATGTTAATGGGAAATTAACAGTTTGGGGACAACAACATGATGAGGTAACTCTAAAGCCTACGACTGCAAGAGCATATGAAGTTGTTTCTCTTTCTTCTGGTGAGAGTTCAGGAATTGTAAAATTTTTAAAAACTAGGCCTGCTACTCCTCAAATAACTGCATCTATTAAAGCTGCTGCAGAATGGTTTAAAACAACTGCAATTACTGGAATAAAAGTTGTTAAGGCAAATGGAGATGTTACTGTTGTAAATGATTCTAGTGTAAAAACTCCTATATGGGCTCGTTTCTATCAAATCGGAACCAATAAACCTATGTTTATAGGAAATGATGGTATAGTAAAAGATAAACTTGCTGATATTGATCAGGAGAGAAGAACAGGATATGCATGGTATGGTAATTGGGGTTCAAGTATAGTCAAATAATCTAATAATAATGTAATCATAGCAATTTTTTATTTTAAAGGAGGCTAACTACCTGTGATAAAATCATCTATTCCAGTTAGTGAACTTCTTTATTATAATTCGATAGATATGTTGATATGCCTTTGTTCTCTAAAGGTGGTACGGAGAACTACATCATGAATTAAAATCAATTGCTTAAGGGACTCTGGATAGTTTTATTTTTATAAAACTATCCAGAGTCCCTTGCTTAATTATGAGAAAATTAAGAACGTTTATTTAATTGTTCCTAAAATATAAGAAGCTCTAAACAATTGATTTTATTCTAATTGTTTAGAGCTTCTTTGTTTTTAATCGAAAAGAAACAATAGTATAATTATCATTGTAATATGCTTTTGGTTGCCATAAAAGCATATTACAACGTAATTACAAGTTACATGTTGTTATTATCTATTATTATTGTACTTTCCATTCTAATATACCTGTAGAACTAGTACCCTTAGAAGTCATTTCAATTCTTATTTTATTTGTTGTTAAAGAAGTGAACTTAGTAGTATTGTATTTATCTACAGCAACACCTAGACCCTTTGGATTTGCCACAGGTACCCAAGCATTTCCATTCCAGTAAGTAATTTTATAAGATGCTGGTACGTCTATTCCTCCACCGTCTTTAAACCAATAAACATCACAGCTTGATATTTTGTACTTTTGGTTAAAATCATATTCTACCCATTGAGTTCCAGTTTCTGGCCAGTTACCATACACAGTACCACTTCTATCAGCAGAGCTTGTTGGATCAACTCCATCATTTAAAGCGCTTGTAGTTTCCCATGTAGAGCAATACGAAGTTGATGCAGTAGCTTGTACGGCTAAATTTGTAGTTGGCGTTGGAGTTATTGTACCGCCTTTAACAAAAGTCATGTTAGCGCCTGAATTACTTATTTGTGAAATATCTAAGCCTGATGAAGTTCCATTCCACCATTTGGAATTTGGTGTAGTTGCATCATTAAATGTATTCTTAGATCCTCCACGGAATAAATCTCCGGCATCGCCGCCATTTCTATTTTTCTCTAAATCAAATTTTCCATCTGCTTGTTCAAGAGATACTTGGAAATGGCTATTAGCTGTCATTTGGTTCTTAGAGTTATCTCCAGTTTCATCAACATGCCAAATTGCCAGTCCATTAGTTGGTACATCTGCATATCTGCCAGTCTTTTGAATATTTTCAACTAAGAAATACTCCTTAGGATTACTTCCTGACCATTTATATACTGCTTGATTTCCATTTTGATTAGATGAAGCTGTCACTGTAGAACTATTATATGTATTTAGATTTGTTGTTGTATTCCAGCCTGATATGATATTTCTACAATATGGATCTGGTGGTGCTGGATTTTTTTCGTTTGCAGTTCCGCTCATTATGCCGAATGCTCCAGTTCCTTGAGAATCACCATCATAATCATATAGATCTGGATATTCACAAATTAAATGTCCATTTTCATGACATATAGTATCAATAGATAAGTCACTTCCTATGTTTGACATTTCATATCTTTGTATACCAACACCATTAGCAGTTACTCGATTATCAAGATAACCTTGATGAGGCCATATTCCTTTACCCCAATCTGAATCTGCATTTCCAGCATAAAGTAAATTAACACCTTTAACATTGTTGCCAGAATCAACAGTTAAGCTTGAAAAATTAAAACCAGAAGATTTTGCCCATGTTACAGCTTCGTTTGCAAGTTCAACAGCTTTGCTATAATCTCCGACTTCTGCACTCATATCATTATAATATGACTTAGGATGTTTTGCTGTATAAAAACCAACTATAGAGTTTGTATATGTTAATTTTCCACCAGAAACATCATAGAAATAATCTCTAACCGATCCGTTGTTATTATAACCAGTATATCCTTGCATATTAAAAAAATCATTTATGTCTTCTTTTGATATAGAACTTGCTGTATCTGGAAAGTCTATTAAAATTGTTAGTCCTTTTACATTAGCAGCCTGTGATGCAGCAGTTGTTCCAGTCTTTGATGTTACCTTTGAATCTAATAAGCCATTGGAATTATTAGTAGTTTTTAAACTAGACTTATCCCCATGAAGTGTTTTTTTTACAGTATTTGCCTTCTTAACAATAGCTTCTTTCTTTAATTTTATATGCTTTGGACGGTTAATGTTATTTTCGTTTATACCTTGAAGTTTCATATCACTAAAAGAATTGCTTCCCTTATAAACTTCACCTGTTGAAACATAAGCTGATTCATCATCATTTAATTTTGCATAGCAGATCCATCCATTTTTATCAACACAAAGAGTATAACCATCTAAACTCTCAACCTGTTGAAAGTATTCATCTCCTGTAATTTTAACTTGAACCTTAGAACCATCTGGTTGCTTAAAGTCAAAGGTTTTGTTATTATATGGAGCAGCTTGTGCTCCAGTACTAGCAATACAGCATATTGTAGCTGTCATAACTGTACATGTTAAAAATTTGATAAACTTATTCATTATTAATTACTCCTTCTGATATTTTTTATATTTTAAAATAAATTTGTTTCAGGTATTGATCTAATAATAATTTCACGTGAATATAGCTTGTCTTATTTTTAGGTTATTACATACATCAAGAAAATGTATGTAATAACCTTAATCACTCTTATTTATTAATCAGATAAAATTAGTTGACCTCGTATGTAAAACATTAAATTAAAATATATTAACTTACGGTACTACATTTCTATATATTTACATAATATTTCAGCAAAATAAATATGTTTTTCTCAAAATATACAAATTAATGCCTTAAAATCAAATAACTTCTTCAAATCGCTAAATTATTTGTTTTAATCCATGAAATATACATTTTATGATAATGATATTGAAACTATGCAAACTATACTGTATACTTCAAAGCCATATTTTTATTGATATTTTCAGTAATAATTAGTTTCAAATTGTATTTATAAGAGATACAGGATATTCCATCGAATTACTAAGAAAGTTTTAGAGCAATATTTTTGTCCAATAATGGACGTGCATATGCAAAATACAGTTGAGAGTATTCGACAAGGTGTTGCAAGATGTATGGAGACTAGAACAACTAAAACTGGTAGGTGATTTGATAGAGAAGAAATGTGGGACTAGGTATCTTTTTTAGTTCATTTGTCTAACTATATTATAAGAGGGATGCAGTTAATTTTAATCTGGAGAAATTTATGAAAATATAGGAATATTTAGACTAATTATAAAATAAATGTTAATGGGTACTCAAATAACGTTTAAAGGAAATTTTAATAAAAATGATATAGATGCAATATTGAAACATCAATCAGACAAATCCCTTTCAATAGGTCCATTTTTATTAAATACCGAAACACAAAATGTTGTTGTCAAAGAAAAAAATATTTTAACATCAAACGCAAGGCAGATTATCGGATATATTAGTCAATTAGTACCACTATCCCCAGGTAAATAATTTCGTAGTTTAAGTGATTTTTTATTAAATATTAAGTTATTATTATGAAAAAATATGTAGGTAATGTCTATTTTGACCCTGTTTGCAGATGATAGATTGATATAATTTTTAATACTAGATGATGATAAATTTAATACACATAAGGATTTATGGATTGTTGAAACTATTAAATTGTTAGCGATATTAGGTAGCATTACTATTTAAGGCTGTAAGTAAAACTATTGCATTCTTTGATAATTCATCATATGAAATATTCTATATGGTTACAGTGGATTTCAAAGGTCGTGCTTCGCACCCACCATGAAACTCACAAAAATCTAAGATTGAAATACTCCCTTTATAGAAACAGTTTAAATAATAAAACTGTTTCTATAAAGGGAGTATTTTATTCTTGTTTACAATAAATATATAGTATTTAGATTTCAAAGAAGTTCTTTTGTTTGATATGTAATTAATATTGTCACAAAAGATGAGTTTAATGGCGTAAAGAGAAGATTTGTGAAAAATAGTAGTATATTTTCGCTTTATGTATTATTTTGTATAATTTGAGTAAAAAATATTTATTTTACCTAAGTATTTTGATAGTATATGCGTGTAAGTAGGTGAACAATTATTATCAAATTGAAACCTTGAATTTATTATATAGAGAGGCTAAATATAAACCGGTAAATAATTTAGGTAAAGTAACAAATAGTATAGCAACAATCAGTTTGGTAAGTTCATAAATATCATATTAATGCAGAGTTCGATTTCCATGAGTAAGTTCTGCAATATTAATAGCCTTGAATTTCATATATTAACTGGACAAGCAATTAATATATGAAATTTAAATAAATAATAAAAAGGTGGGGAAAATCAATGAAAGATTTAAAAATGAAAGTAATTACACTATGTTTAACAGTGGGGATTATTGGAAGTACTGTACTTGCACCAATTTCTACTTATGCAGCTACTAAAACAACCACTACAATTTCAAATGGTATTGAAACTAGTGTCGATGACAGTGATGTAAAAGATTATAATTTTAACTCAAGTGCAAATAAAAGTGTAGATAATATTTATGAAACTAGTAAAGTTTGGACTCCAGGTGTAAATTTTAATGTAAATATTGATGTATTAGGTATTGCTAATAAAATAGCTGATGCAATAAAAAGTAAACAAAAGAGCTGCTTTTTGTAAAAATCTAATGGAAACTACCTTCTACGCAGCTGGTGGTAAATATAATGTAGTTGTTTGTGATTTATCACAAGACTATAAGTATAAACTTTCTGGTGTAAAAATGTATGCTGGATATCAATTTGATGGAACTACATTTGGAGTTTGGGTTTTTGATAAAAACCAACCTAAGGGATCTTACTTCAGAAATGATGGTAGAAGAGGCTGGGATCACTGGGCTTGTAGGGGATGGCAAACACAAGAAGGTAATGTAATGTGGTATAATAAATAAGATAATTTGTATATAATTAGCCCTGAAGTGGAACCAATTCCTCTTTGGGGCTTTAATGTTATACAAGTTTTTGGTAACTAGTTTTTACAAATGGTTATTCAGAAATCTTATTAGAAATTAAAGATTCCAATAATATCTTATAGAAATAATTCTTTATCTGACGTATTTGTTTTTAGCAAAATCATTACATGAATAAGAGCATGGTTCATTTACATTACAGTTATTGCTTATTAAAGGAATAGTTAAAGCAATAAGAGCTTTAATTATTCCTTTTTCCATTTCAAGGATGTAGTAAAATGACCACGTTTTCTATAAAAAAGCACGCTGCATTCCAAATTTAATGCTATCCATAATAATACCTGCCACATCTTTTGGAGTCATATTAGGTGAATATTCATACCACCATTTAACTGTTGTCATTGCAGAGGATGCAAACAAACGAGCTAATAACTCTTGTTTTTCTGAAAGTTCCTGCTTAGTAATTTCTTTTTTATTGATATCATCGATAAGGCATTCCCTAGTCCGTCTTTCAAATAAGCGTGCCATATCATCATAAATATATAATTCCATATTTTTGTTCCATAATACAAGGTACCAGTCTTTATTAGCATACATAAATTCAAGTTGTTTTCTTAAAGTATCCATAGATTCATTAATTTTATCATATCCTAGATTAAGGGCGCCTAAATTAATATCATTTGAAAGTTCTTCTAAGGTTGATTTTACGAGTGATTCTCTTAGATAATATTTATCTTCATAATACTTGTAAAATGTAGAACGGTTAATTTTCGCAGCAGTTGTAATATCTTTTACAGTAATAGCTGTAAAAGTTTTTTGTTTAATACATATAGCAAATCCATTCTTTATATTTTCAAGTGTTTTGGCAACACGTAAATCTGTTGGATAGTTCATTTGTTATCACACTCCAAGTTATTCTTTCTTGACAATGGTAATTTGGGTTAGATATAAGTTCTAATAAGGTTTCTACATTTTAACAAATAACCTGTATATTGTTTTTGTAGGAACTTTATCTATTGTTTCAAGGACATTTTGCATAGCAGATCTAACATCAATAAAAGGTTTAAAGAAAATATTATTTGATACAGACTTATCAGATAATATAAAAATATTTTAATAAATAATGAATTTTATTAATTGAAACTTATATATTTTTTTATTTAAACAAACACAAGCTATTCCAGGTGTTGTTTAAGCAACATTTTGGGTGCATTTTAATGATATTTTTCATTTTCTTTTCTTGTTACAATAATAACATAGAACTTAACAATTTAAACGCTATTTAGTTGAAAAGTGTCAAACAAAGGGAGGAACTCTTATGATAAAACAAATGACAGTAGTAACAAGAAGACCTGGTATGACTCATGAAGAGTATGTTGATTATGTAAAGCATACACATGGATACAAAATTACTTGTTCTAATACACTAACGATTTGCAAGTATGTACAAAATTATGTGTTTGATGGTGCATATGGAACTAAAAGTGATCTAGCTAAGGGAGGATATGAAATTGTATATAGCAGAGATTCTATTACAGAGTTGTATTTCGAAAATGAAGAAGCTATGGCAGAAACATTTTCTGATCCATACGTACACAATGTAGTTGGTCCAGATGGGGCTAATTTTAGTGAATTAGGGAAGTCATTAGCGGTTTTAGTAACTGAAAAAGAAATTGAAGTGCCAAATCCTTCAACTGGCGGCATTAAAATATTTTATTTTATTAAGAAGAATGATTCTTCAAGTTCAGAAGAATTTAATAAATTATGGTTTGAATCTCATGAAGAGGTTTTAAAGAATAGCGAAATAGTAAGAACTCAATTAAAGAAATTTATTAATAATGTTCAAATTTCTAGTGGTCAAGCAGATTATTTTGGTTCAAATGAAAGAATTACTTATGATGGGATTGCTACAATGTGGTTTGATACTACAGCAGCATTTAGAGCATATGAAAATGAATTAGCAGCAATAATAAAAAAGAAGAATGATTTCATAGATCAATCAAAAACATTCTTTTTATATACTGACGACCTTACAATATTTAAAAAGAAAGATACAAAATAAATAGAACGAAGGAGAATAGTTTATGCCTAATAATCGATTATGTAAAGTTTTGGGAATTGAAAAACCAATTATTCAAGGTCCTATGGCTTGGGTTTCTACAGCACCATTAGTTGCAGCAGTATCTGAAAGTGGAGGTCTTGGGGTACTAGGAGTAGGATTTGCTCCTTTAGAATTTATTAAGGAGCAAATTGCTGCTACAAGAAATATGACAAGTAAACCATTTGGAATTAATGTGATTATGATCCCTGAATTGCTAGATAATATAACCCAAATTGCATTGGAGGAAAAACCACCAGTAATTTATGCAGATACGTTAATAGGACTTGATTTAGAATTATCAAAAAAATATTTTTCTATATGGCATGAGGCTGGAATAAAAGTAATCGTAAAAGCAAGCACAATTCAAGATGCGATTACTGCTGAAAAAGCAGGCGCCGATGCAGTTATTGTAAAAGGCTGGGAAGGCGGCGGACATACTACTTATGAAGCAACAACTGTAATAGTTCCACAAGCGGCAAACTGCTTATCAGTACCTGTTGTAGGATCTGGTGGAATTGCAGATGGAAGAGGAATGGCAGCCGCTATTGCTCTTGGTGCAGAAGGAATTGAAATGGGAACAATTTTTATGTGTGCAGAGGAAACAGTAGTACATCAAAATGTAAAAGACGTTATGTTAAAAGCTGGTGATATGGAAACTGTTATAACAGGATATTGTACTGATGAACCATGTAGACAATTGAAGAATAAGCTTTCAGATGAAATGATTGAAATTGAAAATAATTATAGTAAAAAAGAAGCAGCAGTAAAACTAAAAGAAGTTGCTGAAAGTTCATTAAAGAAGTCAATGCTAGAAGGCGATGTTGAAGAAAAAGGCGCTGTTATGGCAGGGCAAATAGTACCATTAATAACTGAAATTAAAAGTGTTAAAGATATCATAAATGATGTATTAAAAGGATATCATGAAACAGTAGCTAAGATAGCTAAGTTTGAAGTTTAATATTTAAAGAATAAATGATTAATTAAATAAAATTAGCTATTGAATAACCACTTAATACTCAGTTAAACGAATATGATAAGAAGCTCTAAACAATTATAATAAAACCAATTGTTTAGAGCTTCTTTGGTTTCAATCTATAAAATATATATTATATAATTGATTAATTATAAACAAAAGGAATACTTAGAGCGATATAAAGAGCTTGGAGTATTCCTTTTTCTATTTCAAGTAGGTAGTAAAATAAATTAAAACAAGAAATCCCTTTATATCTTTTTTTATTTATTATTGTCCCAGAATATCGTAAAAAAATGCGGTGCTTATGGAAATAGAGCTGATTTTATAAATGGTCTATGTAAAAAATGTAACAGATAACCTTTTTTGACAATATTGACAATGGTAATGATTATTATTATCATTAGAAAAATAAAAATATAACTTAATAAGTAATAACATTAACATTTTTATCAATTTGAAGAAATGGAAAAATATTTATAAATTAAATATTGGAGAGGCGGATTTTTATGGAGTTTAAAAATGTTACTCCTTGGTTTCTTATGTATCCTAAAGTAAAAGATAAAATTCGTATTTTCTGCTTTCCTTATGCAGGAGGGGGAGCTTCTATTTATAGGGAATGGGTAAAAGCATTTCATGACGATATTGGAGTTTACCCTATACAGCTTCCGGGCAGGGAAAGCCGCATAAATGAAGTGCTTATGAGTAATATGGAAGATTTGGTGAGAGAGATTTCAAAGGAAATTCAGCCTTTCCTGGATAAACCTTTTATTTTTTTTGGACATAGCTTAGGAGCAAAGATTGCTTATGAATTAGCTAAAGATCTCCGAAAAAAATGTAATCTTGAGCCCTTGCATTTAATTATTTCAGGAAGCCGAGCTCCTCAAATAACCGAATGTAGACCAATTCACAATTTACCCAAGGACGAATTTATTAAAGAATTATATCGTTTTTCAGGTACATCAGAAGAAGTTTTAAAAAGTAAGGAAATCATGAAACTGTTTATGCCTATTTTACGTGCTGATTTTACTCTTGATGAATCATATATATACTCAAAAGATAAACCTTTTAAGTGTCGTATTACAGCATTTGGTGGAACAGAGGACAGTGAAGTATCAAGAGAAGAAATTGAGGCGTGGAAGCTGCACACAAATAACAATTTTACAATTCAAATGTTTAAAGGAGGTCATTTTTTTCTGAAACCTCAAAAAGAATTACTCCTACAAGCTATTTCTAAAATTATAAATACATATATAGTGGACATTCTCAGTTAAGTGATTCTTAGGTTCAGTTTAGAGTTAGAAATCCTGTAATACAGTTCGAGTTAGGTTTTCAATAAAAATGTAATGAAAGAGAGATAATAGATGTATCCTGAATTACAAATATTTAGCTATGATAAATTTTTAGAAAACAAGTCTCCTGTATTAATTTTGAAGGAGGGGCAATTCATATTTGGATAGTACATATAGATTTGTTTAAAGATAAGGAAAATTATTTTAAAGAACTCTTATCTGGGGATGAAATTAAGCGGCTGGAAAAATTTTATTTTCAGTTCCATAGACTAAGTTTTTTAGTGGCTCATGGAATATTAAGAGAGTTAATAGGAAGATATATTAATATCTCTCCCAAACAGGTGAAATTCAACTTTAATGATTACGGGAAGCCTAAGTTATTTTTTCCTAAAGATACAGAAAGAGTTTATTTTAATATATTTCATTCTGGAAATATAGCAGTATTGGCATTTTCTAAATACTCTAATATTGGTGTTGACGTAGAGTTTATACGTGATATTCCTGACGTTCTTGATATAGTAGAAAATTATTTTCACTCTCAAGAAAAGGATATATTTCTTAGTATTCTTGAAAGTCAACAGCAAGAGATTTTTTTCAGTGTTGGACTAAAAAAGAGGCTTTTGTAAAAGCCATCGGAAAAGGATTAAGTTTTTCATTAAGTTCCTTTTGTACATCCATAGATAGCAAAGCTGAAATAATTAAAGATACTAATTTGGAAGTTAGAACTTTTATACCAGCAGAATAATATGTTGGTGCTATTGTATTTAAAAATTATAAAATAAAAACTTAAGAAAAAGAAAAGGTTGAAGAGAGTCATATTATTAAGATAGGTGGGATATTAATGTTAGAAAATAAAAATTATAGGGAAAAGCGTATAGAAAAGTATGAACAGCTTGGTTACTTAGAAAAATTAAGTATCGGGGAACACTTAAGATTGTGGGCAGAAAAATATAGTGACAGAGTGGCTCTTGTAGAAGATTATAATAGGCTTACATATGGAGAATTAGATATAAAAGTGGATGAACTTGTTGCAGGATTCTATAATATAGGAGTAAAAAGGGGACAAAATGTTGTTGTGCAACTTCCAAACAACATATCTTTTGTTATTACCTGCTTTGCATTATTCCGTATAGGAGCTGTTCCTGTACTTGCACTTCCTGCAAATAGGGAAGCTGAGTTAAATGAAATTTTTAGTATGGTAAATCCAATTGCATATATAATTCCAGATAAGTTTCTTGGATTTAATTATAGGGAAATGGCAGAAAAGTTATCAAAGAATCACCCGTCTTTACAACATATCATAGTAGATGGTGAAAACGTAAATGGAATAAGTCTTAAAGATGTGGCCTGTGCTCCAATAGAACTAGAAGCACCTTCATACAGAGAGACTGCATTTTTACTTTTATCTGGTGGAACAACTGGCACTCCTAAGCTAATTCCAAGAACTCATACTGACTATATATATAATGCAAAGTCTGCTGCAGCTCGTTGTAAATTGAATGCAGAAAGCGTATATTTAGCTGTTTTGCCTGTTGCTCATAATTTTCCTTTAGGGAATCCAGGAATTATTGGAACAATGTCAGCTGGCGGCAAGGTGGTTATCTGTAAAACATTAAGCTGTGATGAGGCATTTCCACTTATTGAAAGGGAGAAAGTTACAATAACTTCACTAGTACCTGCTATGGTAAATTTATGGTTGGAGGTTTTAGAATGGGATACTTCCTATGATATTTCAAGTCTTCAGGTGCTTCAGGTGGGGGGCGCTATGCTGGATGAAAATCTTGCAAAACGTATAATAGCAGAAATGAACTGTAAGCTTCAGCAAGTCTATGGAATAGCAGAAGGTCTTATTTGCTGTACTTCATTAGATGATCCGGAAGATATCATATATAGCTGCCAAGGACGTCCACTTTCAGATTCTGATGAAATAAGAATTGTTGACCAAAATGGAAATGATGTTAAGAGAGGAGAGTATGGAGAACTTCTAGTTAGGGGGCCATATACAATAAGTGGTTATTATAAAGCTGATAAACAAAATCTTAAGACTTTTACTGAAGAAGAATACTATTGTTCTGGAGATAAAGCAAGAATTACTGCAGAAGGAAACATACAAATTGGAGGAAGAATAAAAGAACAAATCAATAGAGCGGGAGAAAAAATAATGCCTGCAGAAATAGAATCCTATTTATGCTTACATCCAGATATAAAAGAAGCTGCGGTGGTAGGAATTACTGATGTAGGACTGGGAGAGAGAAACTGTGCATATTTGATGACGGATAACAGGGATTTAAATATTTTGAACATTCAACAATTTTTAAATAGTATGGGGGTTGCCCGTTATAAGATACCAGATCAAATTGAATTCATAGATTTTTGGCCTCTTACCAATGTGGGTAAAATAAACAAACAAAAGCTTAAAGAATTGGCAGCTGCATCTAAAAGAGAAGATGATTGTGAATTTTCTTACCTTGAAGAAAAAATTGATTTTAATGGAGATGCTAATTTTATAGCAGCTCAAATTGTAGATCTGAATATTTTTGAAAATTATACACTCTATGAGAATAGAAATGAAATATCTTTAGGTATGGGGATCCATGCTCTGATTTCTGTAGACTCTGAATATACAACACTAAAAATAAATAATAATAAGATGCAATTTGAGAATGATATATTAAGTGAAACTCTTGATAAAGCTTTTTCATCTGTTTTAGTGAAGAATTGGCGTGCTTATGGAATTGTAAATTTTGAATTAGCACGTTATAATCATAAACTTCCACTTATATCAAAAGGTGAGAATCTTTTGAAATTATTTATTCCTAAAGTTGAAGTACGGTTTTTAAATAATTCAATTTTACTAAGAGCTTTGGAAAGAAAAGAATTAGATAATCTTTGCACAGCTGTAATAAATATATTAGCTGATAACTCAAGCAAAGGTTATGAAAATACACTTATTAAAAGAGTATATGCAGATAAACTGGAAGTCCCAGAGATTTATTCATATGAATCAGATATATACATGGGAATGGTTGCAAATGCAGTAAAAGAAATTAGAGAGCGTAAATATCAAAAAGTGATTTTGTCAAGAAAAATTCCACTTAATCAGGAACTTGATATGGTTGCAAGTTATATTTCGGGAAGAAAAGTCAATTCACCATCTAGAGCATTTATTCTTAATATCGATGGTTTAAGTGCAGTTGGATTTAGTCCTGAAACTGTGGTTGAAGTTGACAGTCAAGGGTGGGTGAGTACTTTACCTCTTGCAGGTACTCGTGCCACTGGTACTAGTGACGAAGAAGAAAATAGACTTAAAGAGGAATTGTTGAATGATCCAAAGGAAATTGCAGAGCATGCAGTTTCTGTGAAATTGGCTTTTGAAGAGATGAGAAGTATTTGCGACCCTGAAACAATAGGGGTAAGCGATTTTATGTCAGTTTTCAAAAGAGGTACTGTTCAGCATATTGCTTCAAGATTAAAAGGAAAACTTAAAGCTTCATATAACTCTTGGCATGCCTTTAATACTCTTTTTCCAGCTGTAACAGCTTCGGGTATTCCTAAAAAAGAATCCATTGAAGCTATAGGAAGATTTGAGGCTCATCCTAGAAATTTATACAGCGGTTGTGTCATGACCTTCGATAGTAACGGGACAATGGATGCAGCCCTTGTGCTGAGGACTATTTTTCAAAAAGAAGGTACTGCCTGGCTTCATGTGGGGGCAGGAATAGTTGAAATGTCGAAGCCTTCTAGAGAACTGGAAGAAACCTGCGAAAAAGTAAGTAGTGTTTCAAAACAGTTAGTGAGTACAGTTCCGCAGAATAAACTATATGAAGATTGTATATGAAAAATAGGAAGGAGTCGTGATGATGAATAATGAAGAAATAAGCTATGATAAAGTGCGTATGGAAATTAAAAATATGTTGTCAGCTCCAATAGAGTTTGATGACAATTGTAATTTACTTGAACTTGGATTAGATTCATTGCAAATTATGAGACTTGTAAATAAGTGGCGTAGAGCTGGAGCAAATGTTACATTTGCAAAGTTAATAACATCTCCGAATTTAAGTACTTGGTGGAATTTATTGAAAAATAATAAAGAGCCTGCTAGAGAATATAAAAATGTAAGGGTATCTGAAGAATATGAGGATACGAATGGCCAATTTTCACTTACTGACGTGCAATATGCATATTGGGTTGGGCGTCGTGATGATCAGCCTCTTGGTGGAGTTGGATGCCATGCATATTTAGAAATAGATGGCGAAAATGTTGAGCCAGGGCGGTTACAAACATCCTGGGAACAACTTTTGATGCATCATCCTATGCTCCGAGCAAGATTTCTTGATAATGGAAAACAAGAAATCATGAAGTTTCCTTTTAAAAAGTCGGTGAAAGTAAATGATTTACAGCTTTATGAAGAGGCTGAACTGGAGCTGCAATTAAATAGGATACGAGATAGATTGTCTCATTGCAGATTATCTGTGGAACAGGGAGAGGTTGTTGGAATTGAACTTAGCTTGCTTCCAAAAGGCTGCACCCGTATTCACTTTGATATTGATTTACTTGTGGCAGATGTTCAAAGCTTACACATTATTTTAAGAGATTTAGCTGCACTTTACACTCGAGGAGTAAAACCGTTAGCATCAAAATATTGGAGTTTTTCTAAATATTTAAAGGAGGAGGAAAAACGTTCTTCAGAAGAAAAAGAAATGGCAGCACAATACTGGAAAGCGCAAATAGGGAATATACCAAAGGCTCCTGAATTGCCACTAAGTAAAAAGCCAGAAACAATAAAAAATCCTGTATTTAGAAGGAGGTCATATTTTATAGAGAAAGAGCAATGGGTTTTATTGCAAAAACACGCTTCTGCTAATAAAATAACCTCAGCGATGGTGCTTTTGGCTGCTTACGCTTCCGTACTGGACAAATGGAGTGAAAATTCAAAATTCCTTATTAATGTACCTCTGTTTAATCGGGAAACAGGGGAAAGTGGTGTGGAAGATGTTGTTGCTGATTTTACTAATTTATTACTTCTTCCAGTTGATTGTACAAAATCTCAATCATTTAATGATTTGGCTCAGGTTATACAAGCTAAGTTCCACGAAATTGTGGCAAATGCTTCATACTCTGGTGTACAGATACAGCGTGACATGGCACATATTTACTCTGGGGAAAGTAATTTTGCACCCGTTGTCTTTGCATGTAATTTAGGCGCTCCTCTTCTAAATAATGAGTGTTGTGAAAGTTTTGGAAAGCTCAACTATATGGTTTCACAGACGCCTCAAGTATGGCTTGATTTTCAATTATATGAAATGGATGGAGGTCTATTGTTAGCATGGGATGCTGTGGAGCAGTTATTCCCAAAAGGGTTAATTGATGAAATGTTTCATTCTTATGTGCAATTGATAAAAAAATTATCAATTGGTGAACAAGCTTGGAGCGAGGTTCCAGATCTTCTTCCAATAGATCAGCAGATAAAAAGAAAAAAAATTGTTTCAATTGCGTTACCAACTGTTGAAAAATGTATACATACATCATTTTTTGAATATGCAGCAAAAAATCCTAAGGCTATTGCAGTTATCGAAAGCACTTCAGATAGGAAGCTTTCATATGGAGAGCTTTCTAAAAATGCTCTTAAAATCGCTTCTATGTTAAAAGAGGTGGGAGTCAAAAAAGGTCAAAAGGTTGCAGTAACACTTCCACGTGGAATTGGGCAAATAGAAGCTGTACTTGGGATTTTGGCTCTTGGTGCTTCTTATGTACCTGTTAGCATTAGCCAGCCAGATGCAAGACGTGCATTTATACATAAAAAAGCAGATATAGGATATGTTTTGACTGATGACATAAGGTTAACAACTGTAAAATGGCCAGAAAGGGCTTTACCAGTTAATATAGTTGATGCAGCAAATTATGAATGTCTGGAGCAGTTACAGAAAGTTTCCTCAGATGATTTAGCATATACTATATTTACTTCGGGCTCCACTGGCGAACCAAAGGGGGTTGAAATTACTCATTATGGAGCGTGGAATACAATAGCAGATATTAACAAGCGCTGTAATACTTGTGAAGGTGATAGTATTTTATCAGTATCTTCCTTAGATTTCGATCTTTCAGTGTATGATATCTTCGGTTTATTAAGTGTAGGTGGTACAATTGTGACGCTTTCAGAATATAGTTACAGGGATGCAACTTATTGGCTGGAGATTATAGGAAAATATGATATTACTATATGGAATTCAGCACCTATTTTAATGGATATGTTATTAGTAGTTGCAGAAAGTGAAAAAATAAATAGATTAAAACTTCGGTTAGTAATGCTTTCGGGTGATTGGATAGGATTAGACCTTCCTAAGAGGTTAAAGAATCTGAATGACAAGTGTACTTTATTAGCGTTAGGTGGAGCAACAGAAGCATCTATTTGGTCAAACTACTTTACTGTGACGCAGCCATTATCAAAAGAATGGGTTTCTATTCCTTATGGATATGCTTTAAGTAATCAAACTTATCGTATTGTGGATTCTAAAGGAAATGATACTCCGGACTGGGTTCCAGGAGAATTATGGATTGGTGGGGCAGGTGTGGCAAGGGGCTATTGTAAGGATCCATCCCTTACTAAGGAACATTTTGTAGAGTGGAATGGTATGAAGTGGTATAAAACTGGTGATATGGGAAGGTTTTGGCCAGATGGTATTATTGAATTTCTAGGACGTAAGGATTTTCAAGTGAAAATTAGAGGCCATAGAATAGAGCTTGGGGAAATAGAAACAATTTTAAAACAACATATGAATGTAAAAGAATCTGTAGTTATGGCAGTTAAAACTGATAAGGAAAACAGGCAACTTACAGGATATGTGGTTACTGAAGCTGAAAATAGTGAAGAGGTAAAACAAGAACAATTTAGGGAGTATTTACAAAAAAAGCTGCCTGAATATATGATTCCTAATATTTTTGTGATTCTTAATGAGCTCCCAATTTCAGTTAATGGAAAAGTTGATAGAAATGCACTGCCAAGGCCTGAGATTATAAATAGGATTCAAAAGAAAATTTCTCGTTCAGAAACAAAGTTAGAACAAAGTCTCAGAGAAATTTGGAGCAATGCCTTTCATATAAAGGAAATTGGAATAACAGATAACTATTTTGACATGGGAGGAGATTCGCTCCTTGGAACTAAAATATGTACAGAAGTATACAAAAAATTAGGAGTTGAACTATTATTAAGAAATTTATTTGAAAAGACAACAATTGAGGAACTTGCAAATTATATACAGGTACTGATAAACGAAAAAGAGAATAAACTTTTTTCCAATGCACAATTGCCAACTATTATTCCAGAACTTGAAAATTTACATAAACCTTTCCCGCTTACAAATATTCAGCTAGCTTATTGGATTGGAAGAAGTGGTGCTTATACACTAGGAAATGTATCTTCCCACTGTTATTTTGAGATTGAAGAGACTGAGTTGAATTTGGAAAGGGTAAATAGGGCGTGGCAAAGATTAGTAGATCACCATGATATGCTTAGAGCGGTAGTTTTACCTAATGGACAGCAGCAAAAAATATTAGATAAGGTACCATTTTATAATATTGAAGTCTGCGATTTGAGAAATCAAAAAAATGTTACTGATACCCTTGAAAATATAAGAAATGAAATGTCTCATCAGGTGTTATCTACAGATCAGTGGCCTTTATTTGAAATTAAAGCTTCAATTTTTGAAGAAAATCGTGTAAGGCTTCATGTTAGTTTAGATAATATCATTCTAGATGGGTGGAGCATATTTCATCTTTTGGGTGAGTGGGCAAAGATATATAAATATCCAGAAATATCTCTCAATAATGTTAAGTTGTCTTTCAGGGATTATGTTATAGCTTTGGAAAAGATGAAAGAATCAGAATTATATAAACGTTCAGCGAAATATTGGATTGACCGTTTAAAAACACTTCCACCAGCACCAGAGCTTCCACTAGCAAAAAATCCAAAGTTGATTTATAACCAGAGATTTAGAAGGCTGCAGTCAAAGCTTGACGCCCTTACATGGAATAAATTAAAAGATAAATCAAGAAAGCTTGGAATTACTCCATCTTCTGTTTTAATGTCAGCTTATGCAGAAGCATTAAGTACCTGGTGCAAAAATCCCAAGTTTTCAATTAATGTTACTTTATTTAATAGACTGCCTTTACACAAGCAAATAAACAATATTATAGGGGATTTCACTTCCTTAGTTCTGCTGGAAGTAGATAATAAAGCTGGTGATACCTTTGCTAAAAGATGTTTAAATATACAAAGTAGGCTTACAGATGATTTAAATTATTCCTATTTTGATGGGGTAGAAGTACAGAGAGAATTAGCTAAAATCATTGGGAAACATGAATATGTAACTATGCCCGTTGTCTTTACTAGCACACTAGGAGTTATGAAGGAAGATAACACTGAATGGTTGGGAAAAATGGTATATAGTATTACGCAAACACCACAGGTATGGCTGGATCATCAGGTCCAGGAACAGGAGGGTGAACTATTATTTAATTGGGATATAGTAGAAGGGTTATTTCCAGAAGGATTAATAGAAGATATGTTTCAATCTTATTGCAGCTTACTGGATACCTTGGCAACATCTTATAGTATATGGCATGAAATAAATCCTAATCTTATTTCAGTTCCAAGATTAGAAAGTAGATTAATTGCAAATAGCACGGAGGTACCGGTTTCTAAGGAGACACTAATTAGTATTTTTGAAAAACAAGCTATCAACTGCATGGAGAAGGAAGCAGTAATATGCTCAAATTATAAATTGACATATGAGGAATTGCTTAGACGTTCATTAATTATATCTAAAATGCTAAGGGAAGAGAAGGTTACAAACGCTTCTTTAGTAGCAATTATTATGGAAAAGGGATGGGAGCAGATTGTTGCTGCTCTTGGAATTTTAAAATGTGGAGCCGCATATGTGCCTATTGATGCTGGCAACCCAAAGGAAAGAATTGGAAAGTTGCTAAAAGACAGCAATATAAGCATTGTATTAACGCAATCAGAGCTTTTGCAAAAGCTATTATGGATTGAAAATGCTAAAGTTTTAGCTATTAATGAATGTTTATTAGAAGAAGAGTCAGAACAAGTACTAATTAAGGAAGTTTTGCCAGAGGATTTGGCATATGTTATATATACTTCTGGATCAACAGGCTTTCCAAAAGGAGTTATGATAAAGCATGAAGGAGCAGTTAATACTATTTTAGATATTAATAAAAGATTTGAAATAGGAACAGAAGATAGAGTACTTGCTTTATCAAATATGAATTTTGACCTTTCAGTATATGATGTTTTTGGTATGCTGGCTTCAGGAGCGGCTATAATTATGCCAGAGGTAGAAAAGGTAAAGGAACCAGCTCATTGGCTTAAGTTAATTACACAGGAAAAAATCACTGTTTGGAATACAGTGCCAGCATTTATGCAAATGCTTTTGGAATATATCTCTGTTAATAAGGTAAACACTGAAGATCTATATTCATTAAGATTAGTGCTGCTAAGCGGGGACTGGATACCCTTAGACCTGCCAGATAAAATAAAACAGTACTTTAAAAATGCCCAAATTATCAGCCTTGGTGGGGCTACAGAAGCTTCCATTTGGTCTAATATATATCCAATTCACCAAATTGAAAGGTCATGGAAAAGTATTCCCTATGGAAAACCTTTGACAAATCAACGTTTTTATATTCTTAATGAGTTCCTTCAGGATTGTCCAGTATGGGTTCCAGGAAAACTTTATATTAGTGGATTAGGTGTTGCAAAGGGGTATTTAAATGATGAGGAAAAGACTAGGGAAAAATTTATTATACATCCACGTACCAAGGAACGTTTATATAGTACAGGAGATTTTGGACGTTATTGGCCTGATGGAAACATAGAATTTCTAGGAAGAGAAGATTTTCAGGTGAAAATTAAGGGATATAGAATTGAACTAGGTGAGGTTGAAGAAGCAATTAAAGAATGTGACAAGGTAAAGGAGGTAGTTGTTGTTTCGGAAAATAATTCATCAGCTATTATGGCTGGGGTGGTGCCTCATGAACATGGCTTAGATAATGAGCTTGAAAATGAACTATATACAATTGTAGCTAAAAAACTTCCAAGCTACTGTGTACCTAATAAAATAGTAATCTTAGAAGACATGCCTTTAAATAATAATGGGAAAGTTGATAGAAATGCAATTTTGGATATTGTAAAAATGAAAAATATAGAAGAAACAAAAATATTTCAAGCACCAAGAGATGAGTTAGAAAAAAGTATAACAAGTGTATGGTCAGAAGTTTTGGAAGTTGACAATATCTCAATAGATGATGACTTTTTCCTATTAGGAGGGGATAGTCTGAAGGCATTACGTATAAGTGGACAATTGCAAATACAGAATATTTCTGCTGAGAGGATATCGTTACAAACTTTATTCGAAGCTTCAACAATAGTAGCACTAGCAGATAAAATTAGGAAACTAAATGCTGCTATTACTCACTTAAGTGAGCAACAAAATGATAATTATGTGGAGGGTATGCTATGACAGTAAATAAAGTAATAAGTAAATACGAAGCTATGGAAGTAGAACTTTGGGTTGAAGGAGGTCAACTTCGTTTTAGAGCTCCAACTGGAATTTTAAATAAAGAGGGAATAGAGGAACTTCGTCAATATAAAGAAGATATAATTAAATATTTAGAAGAAATTCAGTCCTCAACTGTAACTCATGATTTACAAAATCGATATGCATATTTTCCACTTACAGATATACAAGCAGCATACTTAGTAGGACGAGGAAATGTTTATGAGTTTGGAGGAGTGGGCTGTCATGGTTATATTGAACTAACTATGCCTGAAATTTTGAACAGAGAACGTCTTGAAAAGGCTTGGCATCTTATTATTAAACGTCATGATATGCTTCGAGCAGTAATATTTAAAAAGGGATTTCAACAGGTTCAAAAAGATGTTGAACGTTCCAATGTACAGTCACAGGATTTAAGAGGACTAAACTCTTTTGAAGTTGAAGAAGCTATTTTAAAAGTAAGAAAAGAACTTTCTGAAAAGCAGTATGATCCTGAAAGCTGGCCTCTTTGCGAAATATATTTAACATTAACAGATAATTGCAGTATATTACATTTTTCTGTAGATATGCTTATTGGGGATTTCGTAAGTGCAAATATAATATTAAGGGAATTGGATCAGCTTTATTACGAGCCAGAAAATACATTACCAGAGCTTGAAGTCACATTTAAGGATATTTTATTGTTCCAACAGGAAAAACAGAAGCAGCCATCAGAAAGGGCTAAAATTGATAGAGATCGTAAATATTGGATGGATAAAATTGAGAATATGGCGGCAGCACCGGAACTTCCTATGGCAGAAGCTAATGAAAAGGACAGCAATGTGGTTTTCGAGCAGCAGAAGTTTTTCTTAGATAAAGATAAATGGGATATTATTTGCAAGACAGCTCAAAATAAAAAGATAACCGCCTCAAGTGCAGTTCTTTCTGCATTTGCAGAAGTGATTGGCTTATGGTCTAAAACTCCTGAATTTTGTATAAATATTACCTTGCTGAATCGTCCAGAGTTACATGCACAAATTAATGATATTATAGGCGATTTTACATCTGTTAACATTTTACAAGTGAATTTAAAGGAAGGTAATACATTTTTAAATAGGACTGAAAATTTGCAGCATCAATTATGGGAAGACATTGAGCATAATGGTTTCTCTGGAATTGAAGTACTACGTGAGTTAAGCCGTAGAAATAATAAAAATGTAATAATTCCAGTGGTTTTTACAAGTACTGTTGGAATTGAAGAAAATAATGAAAAGGGAAACTTTATGAGAAATGCTTCCTTAACTTATAAAATAACTCAAACACCACAGGTATGGATTGATTGTCAGATTGCTGAACAAGGTGGAGGGATATTAATTAATTGGGATGTAAGAAAGGGAATATTCCCAAAGGGAATGATTGAACATGCTTTTGAAGCATTTAAACAACTTTTATGTGATCTGTCTGGGAGTAGTTATATTTGGGAAAAACAATTCCCACTTCAATTACCTATTTCTATAAAGGAGCTGAGAGAGAAGATTAATGAAACAAGTGCCACGATTCCAAAGGGACTTTTGCATCAAGGATTTTGCAGTAATGTGAAGAATAATCCAGAAGCTTTAGCGGTATTTTCCCAAGGTAAATATTTTTCCTATCAGGGGTTGGCAGATTATGCAGCAGCAGTTCAAGAAGCACTTGTGGATAAAGGCTTTAGTAAAGGGGATTTTGCAGCTGTAATATTAGAAAAGGAAATTTGGCAAATTGCTTCTGTTCTTGGAATTTTGCTGGCAGGAGGTGTTTACCTACCTATTGATGCTTCACAGCCTGAAGCTAGAAAAAATGCAATAATAAAAAATTCAGGGACCAAGTTTGTGCTAACCAATAACCAGTGCTATAAGGAGGAAGAGGAAAATATTACTGTTATTTTGGTTAATGAATTGGAGCCAAAGAAAAATAAAATCTTAATTCCAGTAGCTATAGAGCCTGAGCAGCCAGGTTATATAATTCATACCTCTGGAACTACAGGAAAGCCAAAGGGTGTGGTAGTCAACCATAGGGCAGCTTTAAATACTATTATAGATATTAATGAAAGGTTTAAAGTAAATTCCTCAGATAAAATCATTGGTATAGCTAATCTTGGTTTTGATCTTTCTGTGTATGATATTTTTGGAATATTAACAGCAGGAGGAACATTAATTTTGCCTGATCCAAAGCAGAAAAATAATCCTGATCACTGGGCTGAATTAATCATAAAAGAGAAGGTTACCCTATGGAATTCTGTTCCATCTCAAATGCAAATGCTTATGACAGGCATGCAAAGCTGTAAAGGTGAGAAAAAAGCTTCTCTTCGTTTAGCTTTATTGTCTGGTGATTGGATTCCAGTTAGTCTACCAGATATTTTGTCAAGACAATGTCCAGATATTCAGGTTATAAGTCTTGGCGGTGCAACAGAAGCTGCAATTTGGTCTATTTATTATCCAATAAAAGAAGTACCAAAGCATGCTAAGAATATTCCATATGGCAGACCGCTTTTAAATCAACATTTTTATGTAATGAATAAACAACTTCAGCTATGTCCTGATTACACCATTGGGGATCTGTATATAGGAGGAGAAGGGTTGGCCTTAGGTTATTTAGGAGATTCAAAGCTTACAAATGAACGATTTATAATTCATCCAGAAACTAAGGAAAGGTTATATTACACAGGAGATATTGGCAGATACCTTCCTAATGGTGAAATTGAATTTTTAGGACGTGAAGATACTCAGGTAAAAATTCGTGGTAACAGAATAGAATTAAGTGAAATTGAGAATGCATTACAAAAACATCCTTTAGTATCCTCAGCAGTAGCAGTAGTAAGTGGTAATACACCACAAGAATATAGATTAAATGCTTTCCTTGAAGCAAGCCCTGTGCTAGAAGTTAAAGCTGAAGATAATAGTGTTTTGTATGATATTTGCTTTAGTGCTTGGGAAAGAGCCACTGATTCTGTAGATAGGTCTTTATTCAAACAGTGGATAGAGGTTGCAGATAAGACTACATTAATTCAGATTATTAAAACTTTACAAGAAAGTGGATTATTTAAAGATTGCAATGTGAGCCACAGTATTGAAGAAATTCAGCAGGCTGTTAAGGTTGTTCCAAAGCTTTACAGGCTTTTAAGACGATGGATGAATGCATTGTGCATAGAAGGTTTAATCCAAAGGGATCAGGATACAGATAAATACAGACTTATAAAAGAACTAGGGGATAACGCTTCTGAGAAGATGTGGGAGCAAATGGATGAAATTGAGGAAAAGGTTCACTATGGAGAAAAACTAGTGAACTATATGCGTGAATCTAGCAGTCATCTTCATGAATTATTGGAAGGAGATATGAATGCACTTGATTTACTTTTTCCACAAGGTAAACTAGATACAGCATTGGCTGCCTACCATGATAATCTAATTAATCTTGCATTAAATAGTGCAGCAAAAGAATGTGTTGTTAATTTGGCAAGGGAAAATATGAGTTTAAATGGAAATAGGCCATTACGCATACTTGAGGTGGGTGCAGGAGTAGGGGGGACAAGTATTGATCTGATTCCAGCTCTTTCTGAGTATAATGTGGAATATCATTTTACTGATATATCAAAGTTTTTCCTAAATGAAGCTAAAAGCAGATTTGAAAAATATCCATGGGTTAGTTATGGATTGTATGATATTAATAAAGATTATTGGACACAAGGAATAGAGGCCTCCACTTATGATGTAGTTGTATGTGCTAATGTTTTGCATAATTCAAGAAATCTTCCTAAGGTTATTGAGATACTAAAAGAAATAGCAGTTCCAGGAGGAAAATTAATAGTAATAGATGCAACAAAAGAAAATTATACTTTGTTGACTTCTATGGAATTTAAAGATGGATTAATTGATTTCACAGATTTTAGAGCAGAAACTGATGGAACCTTTATTGACTTTAAACAATGGAAACAAGTATTTCATGATGTTAAGTTAGATGTTATTTGTTCTTATCCAAAAGAAGAAGATCCATTATCTTTAGCAGGACAAACAATTTTTATGACTAAGTTTCCAAAGGAGCATTCCATGATTTATAAAGAAGAGGTTAAGGAATATTTGCAGCAGCATTTACCTGAATATATGATTCCAGCTCATATTGAAGTTTTGAAAAAAATTCCACTGTCAAGTAATGGAAAGGTAGACAGAGTTTTCTTAAAGAAGTGTGTGGAAAACAAGATTTCATATAATTTAGTTTCAGAGGATGTACCACAGGATGATTTAGAAGCACATATTGCTGAAATATGGGCAGTAGCTTTAAATCAGAATTCAATTGGACGAGATGAAAATTTTTATATGGCAGGAGGAGATTCCTTATTAATAGCACAAGTTATAGCTAATATGAGGAGCGAACTGGAAGAAGCTAAAGATTGGGAGTGGGAGAGGCTCATGAGAGAAATGCTTCAAACACCTACAGTTGCAGATATGGCAAAAAAATTAAGGCAGCAAAATCAAAATTTACAGGGCGATTTAAATAAGCAAGTAATAAATTCTGTATCTCCTTTAGTTGTACTAGCAGAAGGAAAAGAGTCTCACGGACAGATAAATGTTCTTTTCCACCACGGCACAGGAACACTTACAGCATATAATAGTTTACTCCCATATTTGATTAATGATCCAAACCGTACAGAGAAAATTGTGGGATTTTCATTTGGAGATGAAAAAGAATATCTTTCAATACCTTATGATAAATTAATACCAAGTTTAGGGCAAAAATATGGAGAGATACTTATGAAGCAGGAAGCATCCAGCTATAAGCTTACAGGTTATTGTATGGGAGGATTAATTGCCTTAGAAACTGCAAGATTTTTAATGGAAGCAGGGGCTAAAGTGGAACCTGTTACAACAATAAGTACTAGCTTCTGTAAACGAAGAAATAATGCTGGTGGGGATGAAGCTTTGGATAAAGTGTTACTGAATACAATAAAAACAAGTCTTAGCAATGACCTTTTAATGGAAAGAGCTTTTGGCCGTATGGTTGGTGCTGATATTTATAGAGCTGGACATACTGTGGAGGATGAATTACTGAAAAAAGCAATAGAAGAATTAGCGGCTGTAAATGCGGGAAATATTACCGAAGAGGAATTATGTTCCTTAAGTGAGCCTTATAAAGTAGTCTCAGAATGTTATGAAAAATTAGCAGCTAGATCCCAAGCAGAGCGTATGACGGAGATGTATGCTACCATTCAAAAAACTAATGGAAGAATTTTAGAACATCAAGCAAATATGCTTCAAATACTCTATGAGGTATTCTGTCACAATTTTAAGGGGGTAGCATCATATGAACCTGAACCTTTTGCAGGTGATATTTACGCTATGAGGTGTATTGATGAAACAAAACATTTCTTCCCAATTATTTTTTCAGAAGCTGAAGAAAGCTGGAGGAATATTGCAATAGGAGATTTGCAGTTTGAATATATAAAAGGAGAACACTTGACATGTTTACAACAGCCCAATATTGATTCAACGGCTAAATTATTAATAAATGGGGGAAGAAAATGAAGGAACCATTAATAGGAATTTTAGGATGCAGTGGTGCATTAGGTCATACTGCCTACAAGATTTTGAAGAAAAATTATAAAATCAGGGGAGGACAGAGACACAAACCTCTTGAAATGGATGATGATAGTAATTTTAAGTGGATGAAGGTAGATTTATATAATGAAGAAGAATTATATAAGTTTTGTAAAGGCTGTGATGTAATACTAAACTGTGCGGGGCCTTCCTATTTGGTAGGAGATCGTGTAGCAATTGCTACTGCAAAAGCAAATGCCTTTTATGTGGATACTTTTGGTGCTGACTTGTTAGAAAAGCTGTTATTAGAAAAAAAATTAGATAAAGAAGGTTTGTTTGTAATATCAGCAGGAAGTTTCCCAGGAGCATCTGGGGTTCTTCCATGCTGGCTTGCAGAGCAGGATTTTGAAAAAGTTACTTCTATGACTTCATATGCTGGTGGGAGGGAACATTGCTCTAAATGTGCAGGAGCAGATCTTTTATTAAGCTCCATTGCAAATTATGGTATCCCTAATGCATTTATCAAAAATGATTCAGTAGTGCGAACTTCAGATGACAACAAAGACAAAGTTTATATACCTTTTTTGAAAGAACAGGTTTTTAAACAGAAATTTCTAAGCAATGAGACAATTAAGTTAGCCAAGCTGTTAAATTTAGAAGAAGCATGCTGGTACAATATTATTATTGATAAGGCAGTAAATGATAGTATTTCAAAATCTTGTACAAAATTGTCTATGGATAATAGTAATAGTGCATTGCAGGAAGCTGTAGCTGAACTTTCTGATGCAGCAAGTATGGCTCTTGGTGGAAATGATCCTTGGTATGTAATGACTACAGAGTTGCAGGGAGAGAAGGATGGAGAGATTATACGTAGACGTTGTATACTGCATAGTAAAAGTAGTTATGAGCTTAGTGGGGTGGTAGCAGCAGCAACAGTAGAAGCTGTATTAAAGCATAAAATGAAAAATGGTATATATTGGGCTTTTGAGGTTTTAGATCCAATAGAAACAGTAGAAAAGCTTATTTCAACAAATGCTGCTATAAGTATAGATATAATAGATATTCCACCAGTATGCTGTAGTGAAACTATTAATGAAATGGAAGAAGGGGTGTTATGATTAATATGAAAAAACCTTTAAGGATAGTTGTATGCGGCACAACTTTTGGTCGGATATATTTAGAGGCAATTAAGCAGTTAAGGGATGAATATAAATTAGTGGGAATATTGGCTAGAGGAAGTAAACAGGCAGTACAGTGTGCACAAAAATATGGTGTTACTTTATATACAGATGTTAACCAGATTATAAAAGAAGAGGTAGATGTGGCCTGCGTTGTTGTAAGATCAACAGTAGTTGGTGGTATGGGTAGTTACTTAGCTAACACTTTACTAATGAAGGGTATTCATGTGATACAAGAACATCCAGTGCACCATAATGAGTTGGCAGAATGTTTTCGTAATGCACGTAAAAGCTCATGCTTTTATTATCTTAATACTTTTTATCCTGATTTGATAACTGTACATAATTTTATTGATACAGCTGTTAAAATTTTAAAGACTAGTAAGTTGAATTATATTGAAGTTTCCTGCAGTATTCAAGTACTCTTTCCACTTATAGACATCTTAGGTAAGGTTCTTAGTGGATTTAGACCCTGGTCATTTACAACAATACCAAGAAGCACAAAAAATGATCCTTTTAATACTGTAATTGGTGAGATAAAAGGTTTCCCAATAGCCTTGAGAATACAAAATCAAATCAATCCTACAGATCCAGATAATAATACTCATTTACTACATCGTATAGTTATTGGAACCGACAGTGGTAATTTAATTATGACAGATTCGCACGGAACTGTTTTATGGTGTCCTAATATGTATGTACCACGAGGAAAAGATGGTGTACTTGATATGTTTGGCACAAGTTCCTTTTTAAATCTTCCTGTAATGGAGGAGGTGGTTTCAATAAAGAATACAACATTTCAATCCATATTTACAGAAATTTGGCCAAATGCTATGAAGCGTTCTTTGTTGCGTTTCAGTGAGATGACTATAAGTGGGAAAAATGATAGCAGTTTAACTCAATATATGCTGACTGCGTGCCAGGTTTGGCAGGATATAAGTAATAAGCTAGAGCCAGTACAGATTATTAACGAAAATCAGATAAATCCTATAACACTATCAGATTTATAACATGTTAACATTTGAGACTTAGAAGAACTTGATAAAATGAATTTAATATTTAATATTATCCATAAAGATGTTAAAACCCCAATATTGTTTTAATATTGGGGTTTTTAAAATATTGTTTTTTTTAAATTAATAGGATATTTCTGCGATATTCAGTAGGTGATTGGCTGTAAACTTTTCTAAAGGCAATAGAAAATTTACTTGCACTTGAATATCCTAAGTTAACAGCAATATCTCCAATTGATAATTGTTTATTAGTAAGCAGTACCAGGGAATGCTTCATTCTTGCCTGACGAATATATTCTCCTAATGTTATATTAAAAGTTGATTTAAAGGATTCTCTTAATTTTGTTTTACCCATTGTGCCTATTTGACATAATGCGGTTATTGGGGGAGGGTTCAGAAGATTTTGATCAATGGCTAGTTTCACCATTTCTAGTCTTTTTAATTCGTTGAAAGAAAAATCTTTTTCCTGAATTTTTAAACGTTCTTTTTCTTTAATGAAATTACTCATAATGATAGAAAAAAGTTCACCAACTTTACTTTCATAGTATAAGTCTGATTTTTCATGAGACAGAAGCTTTTGTTTTATTTGCAAAAATATTAAAGTTACCTCTGGTGTATTGTAGTTTATGGATTTCCAATTAAAGGTTTGTGCAAAATTGAAATCCTCATCTGGAAAGTTATTTTTGACATGATCTTTTATGAAATCTTTAAAAAGTATTATACTTACATACTTTACAGGAACGTTTGATCCATAACAAATACGTCCCTTTGACGTTTTATTTACATAGATGTTTATCCCTTTTGGTATTAAAAGTGTATTTTTACCGTTTTGAATCAAGGATACATTACCAGATTCAAATAAATACATTTCCATGAACATTTCATCTATTTTAAAATGAGCTTCTATTTTGGTATCTGATATCCAATCACCTGTAGTTACAAAAAGTCCAGGAGCAGGATTTATTTGATAAATATAGCCAGTCCCGTTTTGGGAGGATAATTCATATAATTGTTCATCAGTTTTTATAGCTTTTTCAAAAAAAATATGTTCTACTAAAACACTATTACTTTCCAAGTAAATCACTCCTTTTGGGATTAATGAGAGTGTTATTCTAAAATCCCATTATATCTTTTTAAATTTAACATTGTCCTAATATATCACGAAGATATATGATTTTTATTGAGATAAAGCTGATTTTACAAATAATCCATAAAAATACAAAGGTGATATAGCCTTTTTTATCAGACTTTGACAATAGTAATGAATATCATTATCATTAGTGATATCTATAAAATAAAGATATTTGAAGCTAATAGGAGTATTTTAACATTTTTTTTGTAAGTTTTCAACAAAAGATGGAAAAAGTATCTTCAAAATTAAGGTCTTAGGGGGAATGAAATTTGTTAAAAGAAGGTTTAACTATTAAGGATTTAGTTACAACAGGTATTTTTAGTGCCTTGTTTTTTGTTGTAACAATGGTGGGAGGAATGTTTTTTGCTTCTAATCCTGTATTGACATTTTTACTGCCAGTTGTACTAGCTCTTGTTACGGCACCGGTATATATGCTTTTAAGTGCAAAAGTACCAAAACACGGTCCTATACTAATTCTCGGCATTCTGATGGCAGTAATAATGTTTGTTATGGGAATGCATTGGATGTGGTCTATTGCTTACGTTTTATTGGCAATTGTAGCTGAAGTGATTGCTGGGGCTGGGAAATTTAAGAATACAAAATTGAATGTTTTAGGTTATATAATATTTTCACTAAATCCCATAGGTTCATATATGATGCTTTGGTTTAGCAGGTCATCTTATTTAAATTACTTAGTTGGTAAGGGAACTGAGAAATCTTATATAGATACTATGAATGCAACTGCACAAAACTGGATGCTGCCAGCTATGATAGTGGGAACGTTGTTTTTTGCAGTTTTAGGAGCTTTAATAGGAAAAAAACTACTTAATAAACAGTTTGAAAAAGCGGGGATTGTATAAAATGAAACTTTTTCTGCAAACAAGCAGTACTAGAAGTAGTGTTATTCGCATTGATCCCAGGACAAAACTATTTATTATACTAGTTGGAAATTTAGCTGTATTTTTTTCACCTTCTTTAAACTACGAGATCCTCCTGGCGTTAGCTATACTTGTGTTTGGAATTTTAAACGGTGTATACAGCTTTTCCTTTAAAATGATAACAGCATATTTTATATTACTAACTTTTCAAATGGTTAGTGTATTGTATTTAGCAGGAATTATAAAGAGTATGTTTATTATGTTTGCGGTGGTTGCACGGAAAATGTTACCCTGTTGCATGCTGGGGGGTATTTTAATTTCTACTACCAGGGTGAATGAATTCATGGCAGCAATGAATAAAATTCATATGCCAAAGAGTATAGTAATTCCCCTTACAGTAATGCTGCGCTATTTTCCAATTGTGGGTGAAGAATGGAGGTATATTAAAGACGCAATGAAGATGCGTGATGTTTCACCTTCTTTCGCAGGTTTTATTATAAATCCTAGAAGGACATTGGAATGTATTTACGTGCCTATGATGATGTCTGCTTCAAAGATTGCAGATGAACTTTCGGTGGCATCTATAACAAGAGGAATTGAAAATCCTAAACCTCGCACTTGCCTTCAGCAAATAAATTTTTGCTATATGGATATAGTCTGTGCATTTGCTTTTTCTTTGGTTTTGTTATTGTCATTTGTGTTGTAGGGGAGTGGAAGACTTGATTAAAATTAATAATGTTACATTTACTTATAGGGGAGAAGGAGAAAAGGGAATTGAAAATATAAATTTAGAAATTATTAAGGGTGAATGTATTCTACTATGTGGGCGAAGTGGTTGTGGTAAAACCACTCTTACCCGTTTGATAAATGGATTAGTACCACATTTCTATGATGGAAAACAAGAGGGTTATGTAAAAGTGGAAGGCATGAAAATTTCAGATATTCCTATGTATCAAATTTCAGAAAAAGTAGGTTCTGTCTTTCAGAGTCCTCGTACACAGTGCTTCAATGTGGATACAGATAGTGAAATAGCTTTTGGCATTGAAAATTTATCTTATTCTCTGGAAAAGCTTCAAGAGAATATAGAAAAAACTAAAAAGGATTTACAGGTAGAAAATCTATTAGGGCGGAGCATCTTTGAATTATCAGGAGGGGAAAAGCAAAAAATTGCATTTGCTTCTATCTATGCCATGTGTCCAGATATCTATATATTAGATGAACCATCCTCTAATCTGGATGTAGATGCAATTGAAAGACTTCGTAAAACCTTGTTTTTTCTAAAGCAGCAGAAAAAAACTATAATTATTGCAGAACATAGATTATATTTTTTAAAGGATCTTGCGGATCGTATAATATATATGGATCAGAGTAAAATTAAAGGTACATATACTACTAAAAAGTTTTTATCTTTTCCTGTATCCTTTAGGGAAAATATGGGGCTTAGAACAATGGATTTATATAGTGTGAAACCTACACAAAGGAAGATTGTTAAAGCACCAAAAGCATTAGAAATTCAAAATCTAACCTTATGGTATAAAAAACAGAGAGTAATGAGTGATATCTCTTTCAAGGCTGCAGGAGGAGAAGTGATTGGTATTATTGGACATAATGGGGCAGGCAAGTCTACTTTTTCTCGGGCGCTTTGTGGTTTGCACAAAGGGTGTGAAGGTACGTTTCTATGGCAGGGAAAAGAAATGAATTCAAGGCAGCGTCTTAAACTTTCTTATATGGTAATGCAGGATGTAAATTATCAACTTTTTGCTGAGAGTGTGGAAAGAGAATGCTGTTTTGGCATTAAAAATCCCGACAAAGAGCTTGCAGCAGAAACTATGAAGGAGCTTGGAATTTATGAGTATAAAAATCATCATCCCAATACACTTTCAGGAGGACAAAAGCAGCGCCTGGCTGTGGCGGTTAGTATGATTTGCAAAAAAGAAATTCTGATTTTTGATGAACCTACCAGTGGACTTGATTTTGATAGTATGGTTCAAGTATCAAAGCTTATATCAAAGATTTCTCAAATGGGGAAAATTATATTTATTGTTACCCATGATTATGAGTTTATATCACTAATTTGTAACCGTGTTATCCATTTTGATAAGGGTACCATAAAGGATGATTTTGCTGTGAATGAAGAGAATATAAGAAAATTACAGGAATTTTTTATAGTATCCTAAGCAGGAGGTGGAAATGCATTGAGGCGATTGGAAGAAGACAAAAATTTCTTTAATTCGATTGTAGAAAAGAGTATTATTCAAAAAAATTCAATACTATATAAAGTTTCCTCTTATGCAGGAAAAGGAACTATGCAAAGTTTTAAAGTTATGCCAGGTGTTGAAGTAATTTACAATGATATTAGTTTACATGAACCTATTAGAAAAACTTTAAATTTGAATGTAGACTGTGTTGAGATCACATATTGTTTAAAAGGCCAGGTTGAAGTTGAATTTAAAAATCAGAAATATGCATATTTAGCAGATGGAGATGTATGTCTTTTTGGATACAAAACGGAGGCGGTTTCTTGTGATTTTAGTTTGAAACCTTTCACGGGAATCACTGTTATGATATATCTTCCTGATATTATAGAGAGTTTAAATGGTGTTTTAGGTACTGATGAGTTTAAAAAGCATAACTTCTTTAAAGCTGTATTTTTTTCTGATAGCTGCATCATTAATCATGCAAACCAAGGTATAGAGCATATTTTTAAAGAGTTGTTTGTTCTTCCAGAACAATATAAAAGCTATTTGATGAAAATCAAGGTTATTGAACTTTTACTTTATTTAATGTCAGATATGGATTATAAGAAAAGTGAAGCTGTTTATTTTTCTAAAAGTTCTGTAGATAAAGTTAAAGAAGCAAGGCGAATTATTATAAATAATATGGATAAGCATATTACTGTCCGAGAAATTTCTAAAATGGTTGATATGAATGCTACAGATTTGGAGAAAGGATTTAAGAGTGTTTATGGTTCCACCATATTTGCATATAGTAAACTTTCTAAAATGAAAAGAGCTAAGGAACTCCTTTCAGATAAAAGATTATCTGTATTAGAGGCATCCTTGGCTTGTGGTTATGCCAGTGGTGGGAAATTTGCAAAAGTGTTCAAAGAAGCCTTTGGAATTACACCAACACAATATCGTAAAGAATTAAAATAAAGTCTTCTCAGAAATGAGAAGGCTTTACTTTTAAAAATGATTTTCAATTGGGAATTTTACTGTAAGTTGGAGCTGATTTTTTTTAATAACTATATTATATTAAAAATGAAAGGAAGTGTTATATATGAAAAAAGAGAGGGGAAATCTATTATGGCTATTGTTTAAATGGGCTGGTGGAGATAAATATTATTTAATTGCATCCATAATTTGTGCACTTATCAGCGGATTATCCATTATGGTTCCATATTTAGCTGTATATAAAGTTATTGAGAGCGTATATAATGGGACTTCTACAAGAGAAATTATCTTAGAGAGTGCAGAAATTATTACAGCAGCAGTTTTTATACGCTATTTTTTGCTTGGCGTGTCTATAGTATTGTCACACAAAGGAGCGTATAATTCATTATTTAAAGTTCGTTGTATGGTAATTGATCATATGGCTAAGGTACCATTAGGAAATTTGAGTGAAAGAAGTACAGGAGAAATTAAGAAGGTATTAAACGAGGATATTGAAAAACTGGAACTTTTTCTTGCTCATCATTTGCCAGAACTTATTATGTATGCCAGTGGGCCAGTAGTAGTATTTATTTATCTTTGTAGTATTAATTGGATATTGGCATTGGTTTCTTTAATTCCAATACCCTTTGCCTTTCTTTGTCAGTATATTATGTTTAGAGGACAAGGCAAATTAATGGCTGACATGAATCGTTCCCTTGGAAATCTCAATGCAACTATGATTGAATATATTAATGGAATGAAGCTCATTAAAGCTTATAATATGGGAAGCCACTCATTTAAGAAGTATTCAGAGGCGATTGATGATCAGTATAATGTTTGGAAAAAAGCATCTTTTAAGATGGGACCTCCTTTTGCAGTTTATGTAATTATTATAGAGTGTGCTTTAGTTGTGATTGTGCCAATTGGAGGCTTTATGGCATTGCATGGTCATTTAATAGCTAGTGTGTTTATTTTGTTTATGTATGTAGGTTCCTTTTATCTAACTGAACTCCGTCCTTTGTTAGAATTAGGCTCAAATTTCTCACAGGTTTTAAATGGTATTTATAAAACAAAAGAAATTTTAGATATTCCAGCCTTTAAAAATGGAAGTAAGGAGTTTCCAGAAAGTCATACAATCCAGATGTGTAATGTAAGCTTTTCTTATGATGGAAAGAATGATGTACTAAAAGATTTAAACTTAAGTATTAAAGATGGGGAAAAGATAGCATTAGTCGGATGCTCTGGGGCTGGGAAGAGCACTATTGTAGAACTTATTGCTAGGTTTTATGACATAAATAGAGGAGAAATCTTAATTGGTAAAAAAAATATTAAAGAAATTGATTATGAAACACTTTTAGAAAATGTGTCTATTGTATTCCAAAAAACATTCTTAAGTAAGGGAAGTGTTCTAGAGAATATACGTATGGGTAGTAATGCAACCTTAGAACAGGTTCGAAAAGCTGCTAAACAGGCACAAATTGATGATTTCATTATGGCATTACCTGATAAATACGATACCATAGTAGGCAGTTATGGTTCCAGATTCTCAGGTGGAGAGAAGCAACGTATTGCAATTGCAAGAGCTATTTTGAAGAATGCTCCTATTTTAATTTTGGATGAGGCTACATCTGCAGCGGATCCAGAAAATCAGGTGGAAATTGACAGAGCTATAGCTAATCTTTGTAAAGGAAAAACTGTTATTATTGTGGCACATAGATTAAGTGTGGTAGCTAAGTGTGACAGGGTAGCTGTAGTAGAAAATCATAGTATTAAAACTATAGGTACTCATGAAGAAGTTTTGAAAAAAAACAGATATTATAAAAATGCATGGCAAGATTATAATCTGGCTCACAACATTTCATATTATACCATTGGAGGTGCTTTTGTTGAATAATAAGATCTTGAAAAAAACAAGGAAATTTTATATTTCGATGACTTTGAATGTAATAGAGGGATTACTCTCAGGTTGTAATTTCACAGTACTATATTTAATAATTAAAGCATTGGTAGAACAGTCTCTATCTGAAGAATTATTACTTCGTTTAAGTGGTATGCTTGTTCTAATTTTTATTGTCAGATTAGTTATTTATAGTATTGGATATACTGAGGGACATATTGCAGGAGCAGAAGTAACAAAGAGAATACGTATTTTCTTGGGAGATAAGATTAAGAAGATACCTTTATCTGGATTTACTAAGGTAAAGACTGGTGAATATATAAATGCGGTTACTGGAGCAGTAAATAATTATGAAAATATTTTAACCCATAGATTAGGCGATATTATAAAAAATATGTCTCTTATGTCTATGCTTATATTATTCATAGCCATTGTATATGCACCAGCAGGCTTGATTTTATTCTTAGCAGCTTTACTTTTAATACCAGCCTTGTGGCTTTCCTTCATGAAAGTTAAAAAATTTGGGAATGAGAAGAATCGCATTTTAGTTCAAACTGTAAGTGATATGGTGGAATATATCACAGGAATTCAAACTTTCCGAGCATATGGTTTGGGAGGGACAAAAAATGAAACTGTTACTGCCTCCATGAAGGATTTTAGCAATATAAGTTATTGGTATGAATCAAAGGTTATTCCAACTGCTGTAGTATTTAATATAATTGTTGGTTTTTCTATTCCAGCAGTGATATTTATAGCAGGTACAGATTGGATGAATAAAAGTTTGGATGCAGCTACCTTCATTATGCTGATTATGCTTCCAATCATTGTTTGTAAACTATGGGCAACCTTGTTTACGGATTTTACCTCTTATAAGAATCTAGTAATTTCTAAACGTGCTATTGAAAGTGTAGCCCATGCAGAGGAAGAAAGTAACCAGGTTACTTCTTTTGAACCCAAGAGTCATGAAATATGCTTTAAAAATGTTATTTTTTCTTATGAGAAGAAAGAACCTGTCCTAAATGGAGTTGATTTTATCGCAGAAAATGGAAAACTTACAGCTATTGTAGGTGATTCGGGTTCAGGAAAGTCAACAATTTTAAGTCTGATGTCTAAATATTATGAACCAGAAGTGGGTGATATTGAAATTGGTGGAATATCTATTAAAGATATATCTGCAGAAAAAGTATTAAGTCAAATTTCAATGGTAGAACAGGATATATTTTTATTTAATGATACAATTAAGAATAATATTAGGTATGCGCGTCCATCTGCAAGTGATAATGAAATTATAGAAGCCTGCAAACTGGCAAACTGTCATCAATTTATTGAAAAAATGGAGCTAGGATATGATACAAATGTGGGCGAAAATGGAAATCAGCTTTCAGGTGGAGAAAGGCAAAGAATTTCTATTGCAAGAGCAATACTTAAGGACAGTCATATACTACTTTTAGATGAAGCAACAGCTTCTTTGGATATAGAAAATGAACTAGCTGTTAAAAATGCAATTCGTAATCTTTTAACAAATAAGAAAACTGTTATTATGATAGCTCACAGCCTTTCTATAGTACAAAATGCAGACAAAATTCTTGTGGTATCAGATGGAAAAGTTATAGAACAAGGCAGACATAATGAGTTAATAAAAAAACAAGGTAAGTATAGTGATATGTGGTGCGCGGAGGAAAAGTTATTAGCATAGATGTAGATATAAGTACAAATATAATGACGTGATAGTGTTTTATATAAAAGATTTATTGGAATTAGAGAAAAAGTTGGAAATTGGAATATGGAAATATAAATATTTATTATGCAGCAACTTCAAGTGTAGGTTTGGAAAATGAATAATCAAAAGTAATTAATATAAATAAGTTTAGTATATGCTATATGATATATAAAGGAGAAGTAATAAATGAAAGATATGAGATCAGAATTGTTAGAAAAAAGTCCAATTCAGCTTATGATAAAGCTTTGCGTACCAGCAGTTGTAGGAATGTTGGTAATTGGACTATATTCATTTGTAGATGCTATTTATGCAGGACAAATGATTGGAACTAATGGTATGGGAGCTGTATCTGTAGCCTATCCATTTACCTTAATAAACAGTGGAATTTCAACATTAATTGGCATGGGATCTGCATCTGTTCTATCAAGGGCTATTGGGGAAAACGATAAAAATATAGTCAATAAAATAATGGGAAATTTATCGGTACTTATATTGATTCTTTCAGGAATCGTCACTGTAATAGGGATAATATTTACACGTGAATTATTTTTAATTAGTGGTGCAAAAGGAGAAATATTAGATTTAGCAGTGCGATATATGCGTATTGTTTTTATAGGATCATTCTTTGTAAATTTTGCGCAGAGTGCAAATATGGTTATGCGTGCTGAAGGTTGTATGAAAAAAGCTATGACTTTTATGGCGATGGGTGCAATTATAAATATAATCCTTGCACCTATTATGATTATAGTATTTAACTATCAAATAGAAGGAGCTGCTATTGCAACTGTACTGTCACAAATTATACAGGCTGTTATTACTATGATTTATTTCATAAAAGAGAGTGAAAATGTGCGTTTTCATGGCTTTAAAATTGAATTTAGTTTACTTCCACAAATATTTTCAATAGGAGTATCAGCTATGTTAATGCAAGTTATGATGTTTATACAACAAACTGTAATTTATAAGGTTGCTTCTGGTTATGGTGGGGATTCACAAATTATTCTAATCGGAGCTGCACTACGTATACAAGCATTTTCATTTATTCCACTATGGGGAATTAGTCAAGGCTTACAGCCAGTTGTAGGAACAAACTATGGAGCAAAAATGTATGAAAGAGTTAAAAAATGTACAAATATATTTATAGGTGTTTCAACACTTCTAACATTATGCTTTTGGATTCCAATTCAGCTTTTCCCAGGAGAGATACTTTCATTATTTATTAAAGACGCCTCAATTGTATTAGAAGGAATAAATGATTTTAGGTTGATGTATAGTATTTTTCCGGTGTTAGGTTTTTGGATTATATCAGTAACATTTTTCCAATCTATAGGTAAAGGAAGAAATTCTAGTATATTGGTTATTACAAGACAAATTGCATTAATTGTGCCACTCATTATTTTATTGCCAATTTTAATAGGAATTAAAGGTGTATGGGCAGCTGTTCCAGTAACTGATGGAATTGTATTTATTTTAACTGTTATTATGATGGTTATTGAATATAAGCGAATTGGAAAGATTAATAAGAATCAGATAGAGGCAGTAATTTAATAAATTAAATAGTTTCAAATATCATATAATTTTATTCAGTATAATAAAGTTTGTTTAAGAATCATGAATGGAAAGAAGGAGAAATTCTAAAACCATTCATGATTTTTTTATTTAGTCATCATATCTAGCAAAATATAACATGTTTAATATCTATATTGCATACAATATAATGCAAATTAGAGTACTTATTGAACAGGTATCCCAATTTCAACCTTACAAATATCCGTGCTCTCATCCCATTCAAAATAACTTTCCACAGTTGGTAATTCTTCACGTTGTTTAAACTCGCAATTAGGTAAAAATTCTTTGTGTATATATTGCCAAGTATTCCATAGGACACCCTCAGATATTTTTCCTTTAGCCATAATTTTCACCCATTTTGATTTAGGATATTCAAAAATATCAAAATCTCCTACGTCATCAGAAGCAGGGATAAATCCAACCATGTTGTCATTATATCCTTTATCATCAAATCCAAAACATAGTCCGAGTAACACAGCATCATTTCCAGCTAATTTCTGTATTTTTTCAATACTGCCATCTGTCTTAACTATTGACCAAATACCACCAGTAGATTCTGTAATTTTTCTTACTCCAGCAACTTTAAATCTATCTTTTTAATTACACTATACTTCATAAATTTGTCTCCTCCCATAAAATAAGTAATGTTTCAATATCTAATTTACATTATTAATAATTTTTACCATATTATCAGTGTAATCATTTTTATTTCTATTTTCTAGTAAATTTTTAAAAAAATTAATGTGATTTAAATTAAAACTAAATAGAACTAAAAATACAAAAAATAAATTTTAAGATAGAAAATTCACATGATAAATATACAAAAAAGTTAATGAATGTACAAAACAACCTAAATTAAATTGATATAATAATCGTAAATTGAAGTCAATATTTAGAGATATATAAATAATTTAAGGCATATGAAAAAATACACTAGCATTCTGACTTGTCATTTCTTTGAATATGCCTAATTAAAAGGTGGGGGAATTTTATTATGGTAGAAAAGAATTTAAATCAGATTTTAAAGAAAAGGTTTAACACAGCTATTGGTAAAGCTAGCAATGAAGAAATTTATTTAGCATTATTAGAATTAACTAAAGGAACAATTAAGGAAAAAGGAACTAACAAAGGCAAGAAGAAATTATATTACATTTCTGCTGAATTTTTAATTGGTAAGTTATTATCTAACAACTTAATTAACTTAGGACTTTATGAAGAAGTTAAAGCTGTACTCGCTAAAAGCGGAAAGAGTTTGCTTGAAATTGAAGAGGTTGAATTAGAACCTTCTTTAGGTAATGGTGGTCTTGGAAGATTGGCAGCATGTTTCGTTGATTCTATTGCAACTTTAGGTTTAAATGGAGATGGAGTAGGATTAAATTATCATTTTGGTTTATTTAAGCAAATTTTTGAAGAACACAAGCAAAAGGCTGCTAAAAATCCATGGATTACAAGTGAAAGCTGGTTAAATAAATCTAACATTAAATTTGAAGTTCCATTTGGTGGATTTACAGTTACATCAACTTTATTTGATATAGATGTAACTGGATATAATCAATCATCAAACAAACTTAGATTATTTGATATTGATACTATAGATGAAGCTCTAGTTAAAGATGGTATAAACTTTGACAAAGAAGATATAAAGAAAAACTTAACATTATTCTTATATCCAGATGATAGTGATGAAGCTGGACATTTATTAAGAATATATCAACAATACTTTATGGTAAGTAATGCAGCTCAATTAATTTTACTTGAAGTTGAAGAAAATGGACACGATCTTCATAAATTAAATGAACATGTAGTAGTTCAAATAAATGATACACATCCTTCAATGGTTATTCCTGAATTAATTAGACTACTCGGTGAAAAAGGAATTGGAATGGATGAAGCTATTGAAATTGTAAGCAAGACTTGTGCTTATACTAATCACACAATACTTGCAGAAGCTTTAGAAAAATGGCCAATAGCTTACCTGCAAAAAGTTGTACCTCAATTATTGCCAATAATTAGGGAATTAGATAATAGAGTAAAGAAAGAATTCAAGGATGAAAAAGTAGCTATTATAGATAAAGAAAAGCGTGTACACATGGCTCATATGGATATTCATTATGGTTTCAGTGTAAATGGAGTTGCAGCACTTCATACTGAAATTTTAAAAGATGAAGAATTAAAGCCATTCTATGATATTTATCCAAAAAAATTCAATAATAAGACAAATGGTATAACCTTTAGAAGATGGTTATTACATTGTAACAATGAATTAGCAGATTATATTACTGAACTTATTGGAGGGGACTTTAAGAAGGATGCTTCTAAGTTAGAAGATTTAGCTAAGTATTTAGAGGATAAAGCTGTATTAAATAAACTTGGTGAAATCAAGAAAAATAATAAAGTTATATTAAAGAATTATTTAAAGGAAACTCAAAACATAGAAATTGATGAAAATTCTATATTTGATATTCAAATTAAAAGACTTCATGAATATAAGAGACAACAAATGAATGTACTTTATATAATAAATAAATATTTAGAAATTAAGAAGGGTAAAAAGCCAGCTACACCAATTACTATGATATTTGGAGCTAAGGCTGCACCAGCTTATATAATAGCTCAAGATATTATACATGCTATCCTTTGTATGCAAGAAATCATAAACAATGATCATGAAGTTAATAAGTATTTAAAGGTTGTTATGGTTGAAAACTATAATGTAACTAAGGCTTCTAAGTTAATACCTGCTTGTGATGTTTCAGAACAAATTTCTCTTGCATCTAAGGAAGCTAGTGGTACTGGTAACATGAAGTTCATGCTAAATGGTGCATTAACACTTGGAACAGACGATGGTGCTAATGTTGAAATACATGAATTAGTTGGAGATGACAATATATATATTTTTGGTGAAACTAGTAAAGCAGTTATTGAACACTATAAAAAAGCAGATTATGTTTCTAAGAAATTCTACAAGAAAGCTGCAATTAAGAAATTAGTAGATTTCATAGTAGGTAAGGAAATGAGTAAAGTTGGAGATAAGGAAAACCTTACAAGACTTCATCAGGAATTAATCAATAAAGATTGGTTCATGACTTTACTTGATATTGAAGATTATATTAAGACTAAGGACATAGTATTTAAAGATTATGAAGATAGTGAAGCTTGGAATAAGAAAGTTTTGGTAAATATAAGTAAAGCTGGCTTCTTCTCTTCAGATCGTACAATTGCACAATATAATAAAGATATTTGGAAGATATAATTTATATTATGGAATTAATTAGTAAATAAGTAACCAAATTCAAAATTCTTATTGAGGTAAATATATAAGCTTATAAGGGATAAAGTGTATCCTTTGTCAAGGACAAAAAAAGAGGGAGTCGATTCAAAAAATAATCTGAATCGACTTTTTTTATATGGCATTTTTCCAGTCATTATATATTGATAATACTCATTCGGAGCCATTTTCTTTAATTCCCATTAATATCTAGAGTTGTTATGATACTCCATATAGGAGTCAATTTCTTCTTTTAGTTTGGCAAAAGTCGTACAGTTTCCCCAATGTAGTTCATCTTTCATATGTCCATAAAATGATTCTTGAGGAGCATTGTCATAGTAATTTCCATAACGAGACATTGATTGTGTGAGGCTGTGTTTTTTTAGTTCTTCTTTTAGAATTAGGCTCGTGTAATCGATTAAGAAAAAGGGATTGCTCCATTTCACTCATCTAAGAACCGTACGTGAGAGTTTCCCGCTCATACGGCTCAAGCATTTCTTCACCCTTTCAGGCGGCAACAAGTATATGCAGTTTTATCTTTCTTTTATCAAAATAGTCCTTGTCTAAGAAAGGTGTTTTTGTAATCTGCAATTTTGGATGTCTGACGATTTTAATCCGTCTCAAATTAATTAGACTGTACTCATCCGTCTTGAAAAGCCATCTTTCCCAATTTTTTTCATGCCAGTATTTATTTAACCTCCACCATTTGTTTTTGTTGGGGTGTCTATGTTTTGCCCATTGCTGTAGTAAGTGATAAAGGGTGTTATTAATATATGAAAAGGCTTTGCTAGCAACCACGTGTTTGTGATAATTTGTCCAACCTCTTATGACTTGATTGAGCCTTCTTATTAAGTCAGATTGAGTACTAGATTTTCCCTCTTTAAGTATTATTGTGGAGAATCTGCTAATTATGTTTTTAATAGAACTTTTAGAAGGTTTCACTATTAATTTCCCATTGTATTTCTTAAATGTCCAGCCAAGAAAGTTAAATCCTTTATCGATATGCGTAATCACAGTCTTTTCTTCTGATAGTGTGAGTCCTCTTGATTGAAGGAATCGACTAACAGTAGTTTTAAGTTCTTTAGCAATTTCTTTTGAGTTTGCAGTGATAACGAAGTCATCAGCGTATCGAATCAGATTTACTTTAGTTTTAGCTCTGTGGTGATTCTCTATTCTACCGTTTGAATTTCTATGGTATTTGTCTTGAATCACTTTTTCGAGTCCATCTAATGTCATATTTGCATATATACTAGAGATCGCCCCGCCTTGTGGCGAGCCCGTTTCTGTTGGAAATAGTTTTTCTTCATATATATATCCTGATTTTAGGAACTGCTTCATAATACTTTTATCCGTTGGTATATTGTTTTGTAACCATTCATGATTAATGTTATCAAAGCAACCTTTAATATCCCCTTCAAGTATCCATGTCGGAGAGCACTTTCTAGCTAATACACAAAATATTTGCTTACAGGCATCTTTAGCACTTCTCCCACGACGGAATCCAAAGGAAATAGAATCACCTTTTGTTTCTGCGATTGGCTCAAGTGCTAACGCATATAAGGTTTGCATTGCTCTATCATACATCGTTGGTATACCTAATGGACGTTTCTGCTTTTTACCTTTCTTTTCAATATATACTCGTCTTAAAGGTTTTGCTTTATAGTTTTTGTCAGTGAGCGAAAGCACTGCTTTCATCTTCGAAGCAGAGGTAGACCATATTTTCTTATCTACTCCTGGCGTGTTTTTTCCTTTATTTGTTATTACTTTTCTTACAGCATAAGCTTTAGCTGAAAAAGAGTGGGTTAATAAGTATTGTAATCTTTTGGCTTTATTGTTATCTTCTTTTACTGTTGCCTTAGCGATTCGGGTTTGTAGTCTATTAACATCGTATTCAACTTGTTTCCAGTCAATCGTTTCCCATTGAAAGGCAAGTGATTTTGTGTCTTTTAGTCTCTCGGTTTTATCCGTCGTTGAATTACTAAAATTCATAAATATATAATCCTTTCCTGCTAAGAAATACCATAGGATAAGTCTGCACCCTTTCAGGTTAGGGCAAAGTTTGAACCCTTATCTGCTTTCATTACAAAAATCAGCCTTCGCTTTTTATCCTTTTCTTCTGCCCCCTATGTCGTTTCGCCCCTTGCGGTTGGATACCTCTCGATAGAGGAACATATAGGGTTTACCAAGTTCCACGTAATACATAATTATAAATGCCTTAGGAGTCATCTTTAAACCGGGAGTTCTTTATCCATTCGCATTGGTTTAACAGTTGGCCTTTGCTCGACTCCTTACCATTTTGGTCAAAGCGTTTCAGCCTATTTCGCTTTCTCCAGCGTAACGATTCCTACAATGATTCACTTTACATTCTCCATAGCATTCTTACTCTAGCAGTTGTCCCAGTTTAGGCTACTCGAACTTCCACATTGTCTCGTGAGCTTTCTAACCCAAACGTTACCATTCACGCTAGTCACGATAGAGTTACCCCGAATGGATGGGGCAGTCTAACGACAATGTATTACGCAACTTCTTGTCGCACTTGAACTCCTTGATCGGAATGAAATAATGCATCTGGATGCAATTGATATATTGGATTTTTTTTCAACACATGTATTGTATTTGTAACAATACTAGTTGTCATATCTTTACTCAAGCAGTAGGCAGGTATTTGTTTTGTATATCCGTCTTTTATAGTAGAAAGATACGCACATTTCCCAGAATTATAATAAATATAGGTTATATCCGTTAATAATATTTTACCAGGAATCCCTTTATTGAAATTCCTTTCTAAAATATTTTTAACGGTATGACTTTTTAATGCTTTTCCTATCCTTTTATATGGATTAGGTTTTCGGATCGGACATCGAAGATGAAATTTTTTCATCAGTCTTCCTATCTTCTTTAAATTCATAACTACACCATATTCCCTAAGCAGAACCATCTTTATTCCACGTGCACCCTTATAACGGTTCTTATATGAATATGATTTTAGTATTAATTCAAAATCTTGTTTATCCTGAATTTCTTTTTTCATCCTATTTTCTTCTTGCTTCAGCCATTTTAGTAAATGTATATATATGATTCAGCATCATAATTCATATTTTCACGTTTGCTTATATCCTTTTTAAAGTTTTTTTCCACTTTTCATAGGTTTGTAGTTTTATATATGGAGTTTGATGATTTGATTCTAAAAAATATAAAGGATAATAAAGTTGTGATTAATACTTTTCTATATTTTATTTGTCGTATTTAGAACACCATGTACTAAGGGTGACACTTAATGTAATTTATTAAGATTTAATCTATAGAAATTTTTAATATCTCTAAAATTGATGGTTAAAATATACAAATAAAAACTAATTTTAAATTATTTATAGTATTTGAAAAATAAACCTTTAAAATACTGCATTGACATAAATTGTTATAAAGGTATATAATAAATTGACTTGTACAAGAATATTTTTCAATTAATGGGAAATAGAGTATTTTTATACTTATCATAGGAGGATGAAGATAAATCAATGATTTGTAAGTTATATACATAAAGATACTACTCTATTATTTACCATAATTTTTAATGTTATTTTAAAATTAATTAGTTAGTATTTGTTAGGAATTGTCTAAAATAATTAGTGCAACTTAAAATTAATGTAATAATATGCATCTAATTTGTTTAAATCATAGTTAATTTATTTTGTTGTGTGATAACAGTATATTGGATTTAATTCATTGAAATATGATACAAGAAATTACAAATAGAATCAAAGAAGGGTGAATTTTATGAAAGCATCAAACTATAATTTTTTATATAAAAGAGAAAATGAAAGTGCACTTTTTTATAATGCAAGAACAAACGCTTTAGCTGTATTAGATCCAGAACATATAGCAAAGTATGAACTTTTTTTAGAAACAGGAACAATTGACGACACAGAGTTTAAAGAAGCATTAAAGCAAGGTAGTTATATAATTGATAAAGATACAGATGAACTTAAGCTTATAAAAATGCATATGCTTGATGGACGGTATAACGGTGATACATTGGCTCTTACAATTGCTCCTACAGTAGACTGTAACTTCAGATGCATCTATTGTTATGAAAAAGAAAGTATTAAAAACTCCAAAATGTCTAAGGAAATTCAAGAAGCACTACTTACATTTATTCGTGAAAGAATTAAAACGATAAATACATTACAAATCAGTTGGTATGGTGGTGAACCATTATTAGCATTTGATATAATTGATTATTTATCACCAATTATAATGGAGCTTTGTAAGGAAAATGATGTTCTTTATTCTGCAAGTATTGTCACTAATGGTTATTTGCTTACTCCAGACATATGTAGAAAGCTTGTTGAATATAAAGTTACTAATATGCAAATAACATTAGATGGACCTCAAGAAGTTCATGACCAACGAAGACCTTTAGCAGGAGGACAAGGTACATTTAATAAAATTATAAAAAACGTTAGTGATTGTATTGATATAATGGATAATATTGCGATAAGGGTAAATACAGATAAAGAAAATAGTGAAGAAATAGACAGAGTTATTGCTGCTTTAGAAGGCAATGGAATTTCAAGAAATAAAGCATCTATATATTTAGGATATGTAGAAAACCATAATGATGTTTATGAGGTAGATAAATGTCTAAAGCTTGATCAGTTTTCAAACATTAATTTTAATTTTATAAAAGATAACAATATCAATATAATGAATTTATATCCAAGACTTTCTAGCAACTTCTGCTGTGCAGATTATAGACATGCTTATATTGTAGATTCAGAAGGGTATCTGTACAAATGTTGGAATGACATTGGAATCAAGGAATTTAATATTGGACATATTCAAAATGTAGAACCAGAAAGTAAAGCCTGTTTAACAAGGTATATGGACTATATGTTATATGATCCTACAGAGGATGAAGAATGTGTTGAATGTGAGTATTTGCCTATATGTATGGGGGGGTGCCCTAATAAAAGATTGAGAACATCAAGTCACAGATGTGCCGATCAAAAATATATGTTTGAAAATATACTAAAAGAATGTGCCAATCATCTCATTGAGAAGAAAAAAGAAGATAACCAAAGTGCATGATATAGGAGAGTGAGGTCATGGCTCTACTTAAATTAATTAAGCCTGTTTTAAAAGATTATGTTGTTATTTTTGTGATTTACATATTATCACGACTAATTATATGGGGCTGCTCAGCAGCTATGCCTTACATTACTGGTGCTTTTATTGATCAATTAGTTTTAGGTGGACCTATAAAATATGTATATATATTTGCCAGTATTGTTTTTTTTATAAATATAATAAATATCTTATCAGAATATATTTCTAATCTACTTTTAACTAAGTTAAATACTAATATGGCTTTTAAAATAAGTTTTAATGTATATGAAAGGTTGAAGAAAGTCCACTTGTCATATTTTTCAAATATAGACACAGTTTATCTTGTAAGTAGGATTAATGATGATTCAAATACTCTTATTGTTTTTTTTACAGAAAATTGTATCACCTTTTTTACTAATGTTTTTACTATATTTTTATCTATAATAGTTATATTTAGTATAAACAAAACTATAGCTGGAGTATGCATATGTCTTATACCAATTTATATTTTAGTATTTCACATATTTAAAAATAAACTTTATAACTCAAATTACAAATTAGCCAATATTAGAAATTTATATTTTTCAAAAATGACAGAGCAATTCTCTTATATAAAATTTATAAAAATACAATCTTTCTACAAAGAGTTTGCCCTTGATTTAAAAAAGACATATGATAATCTTTTTTCAATTTTGATTAAGAATGTTCATATAAGATATGTATTCAATAATGTTGGTGGATTTGTAATGATTATGGTTAATGTTTTTATAGCATTTTATGGTGGTATATTAGTGATGCGAGGAAGTATTAGTATAGGAATGTTCACTATTATAAATACTTATTTTGCAATGCTAGTTAGTTCTGTAAACTATTTTTTAAATTTAGGTAATCAATATCAGCAAAGTTCGGTTGCAAATAATCGTTTAATTGAACTTTTGGATGTCGATATTGAAAAAACAGGAGAGATGAAGCTAGCTGACATTAACAAAATATCAGTAAAAAATCTAACTATATCTTTTGATAAAAAGCAAAATGCTTTTTCAAATGTAAATGAAATTTTTAATAAAGGAAATATCTATATTATTAAGGGAATGAATGGTTCTGGTAAATCTACGTTTATTAATTGTTTATTAGGTTTATATTCTGATATTACAAGAGGTGGTATTTTTTATAATGATATACATATAAACAAATTAGATATGTATTATGTTAGAAAAAAATTACTGTCAGTTACAGAACAAGAACCTGCACTATTAAATACAAGTGTTTCTAGGAATTTACTATATAATGATTCTCCTATAAATAATGACATGAAAAGATATTGTGAACTTTTTGACATATCGAAATTCCTTAATAATGAAATGACAGATTGTAAATTAAATTTATCTGGTGGGGAAAAACAAAAGGTTTCGCTAATTCGATCATTATTAAAAGATGCACCTGTCCTTATAGCTGATGAACCTACATCAGCTATGGATAAGAAGAGTGTGGATATATTTAAAAATGAACTTATAAAAATAAAAGATAAAAAAATTATTATTTTAATTACACATGATGAAAATGTATTTGATATATCAGATAAAATAATAGATTTTAATAATTATAATATTAATATAGAGTTTGTAAATATATAGATATGGTATTTACAGAAAGAAATTTATATAGTAGGAGGTGTATCATGTGGATTATTTAGTTAAAAGCCAAACTATTTCAGCAACGATTTGTAAAATACAATGTCCCAAAGCTCAGTGTGTAGGCAATTGTCCTTATGCGAGTACATGTGGACTAGATTTAGCTTAATTTATTATTTATTACGAATCCATTACATTGAAAGGAGGTGATTTCATGAGTTATTTAGTTAAAAGTCAAGTTGCTGCTAATGTTTCAGCTTGTAAAGTTGTTTGCGGCAGTGCTACTTGTCAAGGAAACTGCCCTGGTGCAAGTACATGTGGAATTAATGCTTAAAAAATGAACAAGCTATAAAAATTATTAATCTTTAGCATTAGGAGGCTACTGAAAAAGTCATTTTTCAATAAAATCACAACATGGTTATTCGTGATATAAAGTGTGATTTCTTGATAAAATGTTCCTTTTTCGGTATATTCCACGACTAAGTAACTATATTCATATAAGATTTGTTATGTTAAAAATAATAATCTTATTGAATATAGTTCTTAGTAACAAATTAAATCAAAAGGATAGGTTATTTATGAATTATTTAGTTCATTCACAAAAAGACAATGATATGAGTGCATGCGGTGTAAATATTTGTTATATAGCATGTGCTTCAGCTACTTGTATAGGGAATTGTGGTACAAAAAAATAAACGGAGGTATAAAAAGTGGAGTATTTAGTAATAGAAAATAAAAAAGATACTAAAGCAGTATGTGGTGTAAATGGTTGCCTTGCTAATACAATTTGTGCAGTTGTAGCTTGTGTTGCCAATACAGTTCCTTGTGCAGCGAATGCGTGTACAATTAATTATTAAAGAAGGTGCAATATGAAATTATCATGTAAAGGACTAATATCAATAGTATTAGGAATAGCAGCAATAGCAAATATTGGAGTAATAAATACTAATACAGTAAAAAATGTAGATATACAATTATCAACTGCAGGTACGTCATCGACTGCAACAGATATGGAAACATCAACTATAGGGAAAAAAACTTATTATATGGTTAAGACAGAGGAACAACTTCGTTCAATTGGAAAAGGTAAATACGCAATGTCATATAATTATGTCTTAGATGCCAATATTTCGTTGACACAAGAATGGGTTGCCATTGGTGATGATGATAATCCTTTTACAGGTACATTTAATGGAAATGGGTTTATAATTAGCAACTTAAAGATTACCAATAAAACAGCAGAATATATTGGTTTATTTGGATATGTTGAAGGGGGAACTATTTACAATGTAACCCTTAAGAATGTTGATATTAATTCTGCTGGTGGCAATGGAAGGCATATTGGTCCGGTTGTAGCTCTATGCTTAGATGGAAAAGTATATGATAATGTTGTAATTAAATAAGAAGTTCACTTTGAGGCTGGTTAGGTAAATTACTTTTACCTTTTAGATTAGTTTATTTTAATGGAATTAAATCCTTAAAAATAAATATTAAGTGAACTTTTTTTCATGCCTATTGTTAAAGATCGTCTTAAACTATAGGCAAAGTGCAACATCATAAATTTAAGAATTTTTAAGCATTAATGCTAGTATTTTCTTTATTCAATAAGGTATAATTAATTAAAATCAAAAAAGGGCATCAAAATTCTATTTAGATACAGATAGATTTTTTTGCCCTTTATTTTATAATTTCCAAAGAAAATTTGACCTTTTGTAATAAAGATGGATTATTTTATCCAAAGTTTGTATTTCTATATTCAGAAGGAGAAACTCCAGTAAAAGATTTAAAAACTTTATGAAAATGGCTTTGGTCATGGAAGCCCAAGGTTATGGCTATTTCTAAAATGCTGGTATTTGTAGTTACTAGGAGCACTTTAGCTCTGTCTATTCTTATTTTTTTTGCATATTTCATAATAGTTATTCCCATATGCTGTTTAAAACAATCAGATATATAACCTTCTGATAGATTTACTTCATTAGCCAGCTTATGCAAAGAAATTTGACTCTCTATATTAAGATGAAGATGCTTTAAAATTCTATTTAGAACAAAGTTATCTTTTACTTCAACATCATTAATTAATAAATTAATATAAGTATCTATCATTTTTAATTCAAGGTCTTGAAGTTCTTTTAGCGTATTTAAAGTTGGAATCAACGTATAAAACTTATTATATATTGGATGAAGGTATTTTGTTAGAATTCCATTTTTAACAATTTCCCTAGTGTACATGGCATTCCAAATAATTAAATTATTTCTTTTATCCTGTATAGAGATATTTTCAGATATTTCTTCTAGATGCTTTTCTTTAATTATTTCTATGATTTGAGGTTTTGCCCTAAGTTCAATAAGAAAAGAAATATCATTACTGAAGAGATTAGAATCCGATTTAAAGGGATGATAACTTTCTGTAATTGAATTATCCAAAATAAAATCCTCCTTTAATTGATGTGATATTAAAAAGAAAGTAATATTATATGAATTTTCTACCAGTACACATTTATAGCTAATACTGAGAGTTGCAATTCAATAAAATGATATAATACAGAGTACGTAATACATGCATATATCTAATATATATACATATTATATTAGATATATACAACTAAAATCAAATTTATTTATTATAATACTCACTAGTAAAACTCACTAGTAAAGCGAGATGCCACTTTGTAAATTGAAATGCACTGTTTGTAACTGATAACTAAATATTTGTAAGCGAAACGCAACTTTTGTATCCGAAAAGCCAGTTTTGAAACCCAAAAGCCA